>JAABUT010000267.1_pt1 | contig 96038 bp, 76 predicted proteins | sample 5559281 | NCBI WGS metagenome assembly JAABUT01 (sample SAMN10711880, study PRJNA513359) | rock metagenome | isolation source: Antarctica rocks | place: Antarctica: Victoria Land, Ricker Hills nord | collected 2016-01-04 | reverse complement strand
GCGTGATTTTGACTGATCAGTCATCTTCGTTTCTATGATTCTACGAGTAGCTTTGACTGATTCTTCAGCGAAGATGATCTGTTTAGTTGTTTGAGCTTTGATCATTGCTTCTCTATTCTTGATCTCTTGAATAGCTCGTTGATCGTTATTCAATTGAATGAGGTAGAAACGAATTTCTTTCAGAGTACTGAGTTGAATCAATTGAGTTACTCAAGCGAATCGAAGTCAAGAGTTTATTTTATTCTTTAGATCGACAATCAGCTGTTTTTCTTGATAGTCTAGATAGAAGAATAGTCGTTGAAATTGAGTATAAAACTCGTTGAATTTCTTCTGTTCTTGAATCAAGTTGTAGTAGTTTCTACGAAAGTTGACTTCTTTATCTGAATCATCAAACAACTGAGCTAGCTCTTTCAAAAGCTCATCGACGATCTTGTATGAGTTGAAACAGTCACGTTCGCGTCTTGACTGAGTGATCTCAGCTGCATCATCGAATAATCTGAAATGTACGTAGCTCAGCTTGACTCGTTCACTTGAAAAGAGATCGACATTGATTTTCAGCTTGTTCTGAACTTTTTCATATCAGTTCTCTCAGATAGAGTTCTTTTCATCAGTGAACAACGAAGAATCGAGTATTTTCTGAGATCTAGAACGCTCAGAGTAGATTGACGATGACGAGATAATCTCTCTAGCTTGTAGTCTAGCTTTCAGCTCTTCGCATCGTTTCTTCAAAGCTTTCATAGTCATAGAAGATGTTATGATTTCAGCGAATGAGTCGTTATCTTCGACAATGAAGAATGAAGCTTTGAAACGCTCTTTGAAGAGACGAGACATGAGAAAGAAGAGATTGAATTGAACGAGTGTTTTTAAAAGAAAGAGATCGAGCGAAGAGCGATGCTCAACAATAGAAGATGAAGTCGTTTTTGTTGTTTGATTTGAGAGTTGATTGATTCTCTTGATCGATTTGATTCTCTAGCAATCAATGAAGATTCTTTATCGCTGATTCTATTAATCGAGATGAACGATGCGTACTGAATGAGCTGTAAGTCGTCTAGCAATTCAATCAGCCTCGCTGTTGATTCTATAGATTCTCTAGTGTTGTTCTGTCTTTTGATTGCGTCAATCATCAGGTAAACGAATTTCTTTAGACTTGATCTGTCTGAACGAGTATATTGAACGAGTAATGAGTATCTGTATCGTATGATAAACGAAATTCTTAATGTAATGTTGAGATCGTACCTAGATCATTCAATCAAAGAGACTCAGAGCTGATATGTATGTATTGTTCTTTAGAGATAGCTATAACAAGACATTAAGAATACAGAAGAGAAAAAGTGCAAGCTCTTCTATAAATAATGGCTTGAGGCTGCGCTAGACTCGATACAGATGTGATGTAATAGATCAGATGTGTTTATCTAAAAGAATGATGAAAGAAGTGAATGAAGAAAGTGCTGAACAACGAGAAGAAGTGCTGAGAATGACTCGAAGAAGTGCGCTAGGTTCAAACTAGGCATAGCGTCATGACTTGTTCTAATCAAATTGATTAGAGTTAGATCTGAACTCTGATCAATTCAGGCATGTTCATAACAAAAGTCTGCGTTTCTGCGTTGATTACAGAAAGCTCAATGCTTTGATCAAACGAAATCGCTATTCTTTGCTCTTGATAGACGAGACTCTCGCTCGTATACAAGAAAGCAAATATTTGATTCGATTGAACATCATTGTCACGTTCAATAAACTGCAAATGCATTCAGATAGCAAAGATCTGACTATCTTTATCATCTTCTTCGACTCATACAAATATCATGTAATGTTCTTCGAATTAATCAATGAATCGACGTTCTATCAACACTATATGAACGACGTGCTGTTCAAATATCTTCATCAGTTTTGTCAGATTTATCTAAATGACATTATCATCTACAGCAAGATCTTGAAGAAACACAAGCGACATGTACGATTGATCTTGAATAGACTACGAGAAGCTGATCTACAGATAGACATCAATAAATGCGAGTTTCATGTTCAGAAAATCATCTTTTTGAAACTTTTGATGTCAATCGAGAAACTTAAGATGAATTCACGAAAGGTACAAGCAGTAGTTGATTGACCTACATTCAATAATCTCACTCAGATGCAGTTCTTCATTGACTTCTGCAATTTCTATCGACGCTTCATCAAGAACTTTTCGAAGATTGTTCGTTCAATGATTCAACTCATTCAAAAGAAAATCATATTTGAATGAAATGAGACTTGTCAGACTGCATTTGACTACATGAAGAGACGTATGACTGAGACTTTTATACTTCGTCACTTTGATCAGACTTGTGAGACTATTCTGAAAACTGACTCATTCAACTACGTAAACAACGAAGTTCTCTCTCAATGTGATGACGAAGAAGTACTACATTCAATTGCTTTCTATAGCAAGAACATGTCTTCTGCTGAGTGCAACTACGAAATATACGATAAGAAACTGCTGATCATCATTCAAGCATTTGAGCATTGATGATTCAAACTGAAGTTGACTGACATTTCTATCAAGATGTTTATCGATCATCAAGCACTCATCTCATTGATGAAAGATAAGAAGCTGAGTTGATGACAGATGCGCTGAGTTCAGAAGCTAGCTGACTTCAACTTCAAGATAATGTATCGATCTGACAAACAGAACATTAAGATCGATGCATTAACTCGTCGAGCTGACTTCGTGCCTAGAGATTTCGACGATGAACGCGTTCAATATCAAAGAACTACTATTCTGACATTGAATTGAATGAAGATCGCTGATCTAAAGAAGAATAACAATTAATCAATCTATAAACAGGTTCTTGAGACTAATGAAATCGACGAGAATTGTATGCTACTTCGCGAAGTAATAGCAAGAGACGAAGCACAATGCAAAGACATCAAGCTGAAGAATTGTCGAGTTCAGAATGAAATCTTATACAAAGACAGTCAGCTATGAGTCTCGTTCAATGAACTTCTGCAAATGAATCTGATTCGTGAGATACATGATCAGTCGTCGATCGATCATTCTGAAATTCTTAGAACAGTGAAGATCATAAAGCGAAATTACTATTGATCTTCTATGCGAAAAACGATAGATCGATATATTCGAAACTGCTACGTATGTCAACGTTCAAAGACATCAAGAGATAAATCAAACGACTTGCTTCAATCTCTATCTATATCTGAACAGCGATGGCAAGACATAGCAATGAACTTCATTATTGATCTATCTGATTCGTACGATTACAACGCTATTCTGACTGTCATCTGCAGATTGTCAAAAGAAAGACATTATATTTCTTGCATCATTGATGATGAAGATATCACAGCTGAAAAGACAGCTGAAATGCTGATTCAATGAGTATATTGAACTCATGATCTATCAAGCTTCATAGTATCTGATCGAGGTTTGCAATTCATCTCTATACTATGAAAGTTTCTTTGCAAACGACTAAGCATTTTTCTTTGATTGTTCATCGTCTATCATCTTCAGATCGACGATCAAAGCGAACGAGTCAATCAGAACGTCGAGCGTTACCTTCGATTCTTCTGTTCGTATATGCAGAATGACTGATTTAAGTGACTACTCATGATTGAGTTTGTCAACAATAACGTCTTGTCATCAGTCATCTTCTTGATCTTCTTCTTCATGAACAAGAACTTTCATTCTCGTATGAGCTTCGACCCTGACATCATCGAGTATGAAAGCATTCGCGAACGCTTGCAGATCGATCGAGCCAAGAATATATCTGAACAAATGAACAAGACTTTGATCTTCGCTCGTGAGGCTCTGATCAAAACACGGAAACAAATGATGAATCAAGCTAATAAGCATAGAAAGAAGATCAATTATAAGATTGAATCAAAGATGTTTCTGAACGAACGAAACATCGTTACAGCGAGATCTTTCAAAAAATTGAATGACAAGATGCTCGACTTATTTCAGATCACTGAGTCTGTTGACTCATTCTATAAGTTGAAACTATCAAAGACTATGCATATACATGACGTATTTCATTCAGAGCTTCTTCGTTCTGCCGTCGATGATTCTCTGTCTGATCAAAAGAATGAATCTTCGAAATTAATAGTGATAAATGATGAAGACGAATGAAAAATCGATGATATACTGAACTCTTGACGCTATAGAAGACGACTTCAATATCGAGTCAAATGAAAGAGCTATGACAACGATCTCAACTGGTATAACGCTGACGATGACGAATTTATGAACGCTCAAGAGATGATTGACGACTTTCATATCAAATATTCAAGAAAAGCGCACTAAGAAACAACATTCATGCGAACATGAATAGTCAAGAAGAAGAAGTAATGTCACGATTCTAGTCTTTGCCTATTCTTCAACTAGTCTTCGCCTGATTTCATTCTAATTGAGCCTAGCACAAAGCTGAGAAACACACATATAAGAATCGAGTTCTTTTCTGTAGATACTTTTCTTTCTTAGCATTTATCTATTAGTTAAATAACATCTCTATAACTCGCTTTAGATCGATCTCTAACAGTTCTCTTGTAGTTTATGTAGAACTAGTTGTACATGTTTCTTATGTTTCTTCAGTGTTTTGCTGTAGATGATAATGTCATCTAGATAAATCTGACAAAACTGATGTAGATAATTAAACAGCACATCATTCATATAATGTTGATAGAAAGTTGAGTCATTGATTAATTTAAAAGACATCACGTAATATTTGTAGAAATCAAAAAAGATAATAAAGATAATCAAATCTTCGCTTCTTGAACGCATGCGTAGTTTGTTGAAGATGACTATTATATTCAATCGAGTCAGATACTTGCTATCTTGAATACGAGCGAGAGTTTCGTCTATTAAGAGTAGAGAGTAGCAATCTCATTTAATCAAAGCATTGAGCTTTCTATAATTGATGCAGAAACGCAAACTATCATCTTTCTTTTCAATGAATAGTATGAGCGAAGCGTATAAGATTGAGCTAAAAGATATAAAGCTCTTATTCAGATGTTTAATCAGGTAATTCTTCATCTTTTGAAGCTTGTAATCAAACATATGATAGAGATGACTTCAAGAAGACGTTTTCTCGTCAATTAACTCAATTTTATGATTGTAGAGACGATGAGAAAATAGTTGATCAATCATTGCTCAGTCAAACATGTCTAGATAGTCATGATATTTCAAAGCTTAGCTTTGACTTCTTTCAAGATCTTTTCATGTGAAAGCTCTTGTAGATTTACATCTTTGAGTTTATTTCTAGCTGTTTTTAGAAGTCGATTGATTTTCGTGATGATGATCATGAAAGTAGTCACATTTGATCGTTTGACTAGTGATTTATATGCTGCAGTCTTTATCATTGCTATGTTCATTGAATTGAAAGACGAAGCGAAGTTAACTGAATTAAATGATTTCACGATTTTACTAAATGAAGATGACTTCTTATTGAGTCAAGTGACGACAGAAAAGATAAATCTCTTTAGTATTTGAGTAGAAGTCAAGCTCTTCTGTTTCGTGATTGTTTTATTGCTTGAGAATAAAACAATCGATTTCTGACTAGAGATGAAATTCGAAAATCGAAGAGAATTGATTTGCATATCAATTACTAGATTGATTTTGTTCATTCATGTTTTTTCAAGAATCATTTGATGTTGATCTAATTGAGTGATCAACATAGAAGCTGTGTCAATCATATGGTTTTAAACAGTCAGATTCAAATAAATTGCATGAGTAATGAGCTTTTTTGCATAATGATCATCGAATCTTCTTATTAATTTGAGCTTGATTAAAGATAAAGATTCAATTTGCAAATGATCATAAACATTCTGCGCGATTAATTTATCAATGAACGAATAATCAACTGCTTCAATGTCAATCAATGATTTTAATGAGTAACTAATTTCATTGCTAGATAGTACATATTCTGTTAGAAATCAATCTAGAGCGAGTCATAAAGATGTCATTTAACTAATAAATAAATGCTAAAGTATCTACAGAAAAGAACTCAATTCTTATATGTATGTTTCTCAGCTCTGTGCTAAACTCGATTGAATTGACGTCTTACACATGTGATGCAAAGACTCAATGACATCATCTTTAGATCAGATTCTCGCTAGACTCAATTAGAATGAAATCAGATGAAGACTAGTTGAAGAATAGACAAAGACTAGAATCGTAACATTATCTCTCTCTCTTGACTATTCATGTTCGCATGAATGTTGTTTCTTAGTGCGCTTTTCTTGAATATTTAATATGAAAGTCATCAATTGTTAGAGATCTGCCTAGAGCGAGTCAGATAGAGATTTCATTTAACTAGAAGATAAATGCTAAGAAAGAAAGATAGCTACAGAAAAGAAGCTGACTACATATGTGTGTTTCTCAGCCGACGCTAGACTTAATAGAAACTAGTCAAGGTGACGAAGCGAGAATAGATCTGACAAGGCTAGAAGACTGAGTCTGACAAGGCTAGAATCGTGACATTACTTTCTCTCTTCGACGATTCATGTTTGCATGAATGTATTTTCTGCTCGACTCGATTGATTGCTCAATCATGATTGATTGAGATTAGCGCGATTTGTTCGAGTATCGAATATGAAAATCGTCAACGATCTTCTGAGCGTTCATAAATTCGTCGTCATCAGCGTTGTATCAATTGAGATCATTGTCATAGTCATTTCATTTGACTCTATACTGAAGTCGTCTTCGATATCAACGAGAATTCAATATATCATCGATTTTCCACTCGTCTTCGTCGTTTACCACTATTGAATCTGAGAGTTCATTCTTTTGATCAGGCAAGAAATCGTCAACGACAGAGCGAAGCAGGTCAGAATGAAATACATCATGAACATGCATAGACTCTGATAATTTCAGCTTATATGACGAGTCGACAAGATCTAGATTGATGAAAGAATCGAGCATTTTGTCATCTAGCGTCTTGAAAGATCTCGCTGTAACGATGTTTCTTTCATTCAGAAACATCTTTGATTCGATCTTGTAATCAACTTCTTTTCTATGCTTATTGACTTGTTTCATCATTTGTTCTCATGTTTTGGCTAGCGACTCGCGAGCAAACTTCAGTGTTTTGTTCATATGTTCAGATATATTCTCGACTTTAGTCATCTGCAAGCGTTCACGAAAACTTTCATATTCGATGACATCGAGTTCAAAGCTCATACAAGGATGAAAGTCTTTGTTTAGAAAGAAAGAGGTCGAGAAGATGACTGAGAACAGAGCATTATTGTCGACGAACTCAATCATGAGTAGTAGCTTAGCTCAGTCATTCTGCATGTACAAACAGAAGAATCGAAGATATCTTTCGATGTTCTGATTGACTCATTCACTTTGATCGTCGATCTGAGAATGATAAACTGTGAAGAGTCGAAGGTTAATGCCTAGTCTTTTGCAAAGCGACTTTCATAGAATGAAGGTAAATTGAGAGTCTCGATTCGAAACAATGAAATCGAGTAAATCGTGTATTCGATATATTCACTGAATCATTAGCTCAGCTGTTTTTTCTGCTGTGATCTTCTCGTCATCAGTGAAGCAAGAAATATAATGTCGTTTCTTTGTCAGTCTACATATCACTGTTAGTATGACGTTTTTGCCTTCAGAAAGAAGTAGATCAATGATGAAATTCATGACTATGTTCTTTCATTGCTGTTCGAATATGAATAGAGAATGTAGTAATTCATTGAATTTATCTCGAAGAGCTTTTGATCGCTGACAAATGTAGCAGTTTCGAATATATCTATCTATTGTCTTTCGCATTGAGAGTCAATAGTAGTATCTTCTTATTGCTTTCATCGTTCTAAGAATTTCGGAATGATCAATAGAAGATTGATCGTGAACTTTCCGAATTAGCTTCATTTGAAGATGCTCATCGAAGAAAACTCATAGAAGATTATCTCGATATAGTATTTCGTTCTGAACTTGACAATCTCTTAATTTAGTACCTTCGTATTAAACTTCATCTCTTGCTATTGCTTCGCGAAGTAGCGTACAATTCTCGTCGATTTCATTAGTCTCAAGAACCTGTTTATAGATTGATTCATCGATGCTCTTCTCTAGATCAGCGATTTTCATTCGATTCGACGTGAGAATTGTAGTTCGCTGATAGCGACATCGTTCATTCTCGAAGCTTCTAGAAACTGAATCGACTCGACGAGTCAATGCATCGACTTTGATGTTTTATTTGCCTGAGCGATACATGATTTTGAAGTTGAAGTCGACGAGCTTTTGTACTCAGCGCATTTGACGTCTACTTAGCTCTTTATCTTTCATTAATGACGTTAAAGCTTGATGGTCAGTGAACATCTTGATGAGTAGCTCAGTCAATTTCAGCTCAGATCGTCAATGCTCGAAGGCACAAATGATTGCTAGTAGTTTCTTGTCATAGATCTCGTAATTGCACTCAGCAAGACTCAGATTCTTGCTGTAGTAGATCATCGAATGCAATGTTTCTTCGTCATCATACTGAGAAAGTATGTCATCGTTGACGTAGTCAAATGAGTCTGTTTCAAGAATAGTCTTTCTATTCTGATCAAAATGACGAAGAATAGAGACTTCAGTCATTCGTTTCTTCATATGATCAAAGATTGTTTGACAAGCTTGATTTCATTCAAATATCACCTCTTTTTGAGTTAGTTGAATCAGAAAACGAACAATCTTCGAAAAGTTCTTTATAAAACGTCGATAGAAATTGCAGAAGTCGACGAAGAACTGCATCTGAGTGAGGTTTGTAGAAGTAGATCATTCGACTACTGCTTGTACTTTTCTGAGATTCATCTTTAGTTCTTCGATGAATAGCAATAGTTTCAGAAAGAAGATCTTCTGAACATGAAACTCGCATTTGTTTATATTCATCTGAAGCTCAGTCTCTCGTAGTCTATGTAGAATCAATCGTACGTGTCGCTTATGCTTCTTCAGTGTTTTGCTGTAGATGATAATGTCATCTAGATAGATCTGACAAAACTGATGTAGATAATCAAACAGCACGTCGTTCATATAGTGTTGATAGAAAGTCGAGTCGTTGATTAATTTGAAAGGCATCACGTGATATTTGTAGAAGTCAAAAGAGGTAATAAAGATAGTCAAATCTTCGCTTTTCGAATGCATGCGTAGTTTGTTGAAGACGACTATTATATTTAATCGAGTCAGATACTTGCTATCTTGAATACGAGCGAGAGTTTCGTCTATTAAGAGTAGAGAGTAGCGATCTCGTTTGATTAAAGCATTGAGCTTTCTATAATCGACGCAGAAACGCAGACTATCGTCTTTCTTTTCGACGAATAGTATGAGCGAAGCGTATGAGGTCGAGCTAGAAGATATAAAGTCCTTATTCAGATGTTTGATCAGGTAATTCTTCATCTTTTGAAGCTTGTAATCAGACATATGATAGAGACGACTTCGAGAAGACGTTCTCTCGCCTGTCAACTCGATTTTATGATCGTAGAGATGATGAGAGAATAGTTGATCAGTCATAGCTCGATCAAACACGTCTAGATAGTCATGATATTTCGAAGAAAGCTTAGCTTTGACTTCTTTCAGAGTCTCTTCGTGTGAAAGCTCTTGTAGATTTACGTCTTCTGATTTATTTCTAGCTGTTTTTAGAAGTCGATCGATTTTCGTGATGATGATCGCGAAAGTAGTCACATTCGATCGTTTGACTAATGATCTATATGCTGCGACCTCTATCATTGCTATGTTCATTGAATCGAAAGACGAAGTGAAGTTGACTGAATTAGATGATTTTACGATTTTACTGAATGAAGATGACTTCTCGCTGAGTCAAGTGACAACAGAAGAGATAGATCTCTTTAGTATTTGAGTAGAGGTTGAACTCTTCTGTTCTATCGCGATTTTCTTGCTCGAAAGAACAGTCGAATGAGCTTTGATAGAAGCTTTGATATGAGCTTCGAAACTAGAAAATTGAAGACGATCGTCTCTCATATCAATAGTCACTTCGATCTTGTTCATTCATGTTTTTCCGAGAATCATCTGATGCTGACTCAATCGAGTAATCAGCATAGAGGTGAAACGTTTCATATAATCTTGAACAGTCAGATTCGAATAAATCGCATGAGTAATGAGCTTTTTTGCATAATGATCATCGAATTTCCTTATTGACTTGAGCTTGATTAAAGATAACGATTCGATTTGCAAATGATCACAAACATTCTGCGCGATTAATTCATCAATGAATGAATAGTCAGCTGCTTCAGTGTCAATCAATGACTTTAATGAGTAACTAATTTCATTGCTAGATAGTACACATTCAGTAGTCAAAGATTTCGAAGCAAAGAGATCATTTGAGCTGCTCGTTGTTGAAGAAATTAACACATCTTTCATCGCGTCTTTGATGAAAGTCACTAGTTTTTTGCCTCATTCTTCGATTTCTCTGTAAATAATTTCTTCTCTTCTTTTGACATGACGATCTCATTGAGGCAAGGAATAAATGCACGAGATGTTGAAGTACTAGTCTTCAGCTGAGAGCAATTCTTTGAAAGATGATTCGAAACTTTGCAGTTGAAGCAGATGATTGACATTCTTGATCGTTCAGATTCGAGGGTGGAAAAAGTAGTGAGTCGAACATAGCTAGTAGTCGAGACTGAAGCTGATGTCGACGAAGAACTAAAACGTTTTTTCGAAGCTGCTATTGATTTGACTGTTCATTGCTCGTCACGTAGCTGATAATTGACTTGTTGTTTGTTATTCACATCTTAAAGAAAGATCTTGAGCTTATCAAGCGAGCTAAACTCTATGAGGCAAACTGACAACGCGTTCTGAAGATGATTGTTGATTTTATTCTGAATGTCGTTCATCAGAGTGATATCATCGTAGTTCAGAAAGCTGAATATTCTAGTGAATTCTGAATAGAAAGAGCTGAAGAGCTTGTTGAGCTGCTTCAGAGCGACGTATTTGCAACGACACTTTCGAATCAGGTTCTGATCTTCGTAAATTTCTTTCAGATGTTTCAGTAGCTCTGATAGTGACTGATAGAATGAGAAAGCATCAACACGACGCTTTGCATAGATTTGCTGATCAGCATCGTCTTCTAGCCTGAAAATCACATAGACAATACGAATCTTTTCAGTAGAATAATGATTCGCATTGACATCGAGCTTGTCAGCTATCTTGATGTTTCATGTCTCTCAGATAGAGTCACTCGTTTCGATGAAGATGAGTGAATTCGAAAGCTTGATGAACTTGTGATGATCGTTCTCGTTTTTGTTATCAGATAGAGTAGAAGATTCTCGTTGAGAGCGAGCTTCAAAAGTCGAGCTTCGTTCAACTTTTTAATTGACTTGTTGTTCAGCTGACTGAGTATCTTGACGAGGCATAGATCGATCGACTTGACGTTGTTTCGCTCTGAAGTTCAATCGCTCGCCTTGTAGCTGACTGATTTTTTCCTCTAGCTCATCGTTCTTATCAAAAGCGACTTCTAGTTGTTTCGCTCTCTTTTTGTGATCTTCTTGTACGAGAAGTCAGTGTTCATTGAGTTGTAGAGTCAAGTCTCGCTAACTTCGAAGCTCGTTCAGCATATTGATGACTTCGTTGAGTTGATTGCTGACTCAATGAAACAGTTGTTCTTCGATGTTTATGTTTCATGCGATGGCAGCTTCGACTGAAGCATCGATGAGTAGAAGTGAAACTCTTTTACTGACAGTGCTTCTAAGCAGGTGAGTTGTTCGAGACTCAACTGACTCGACGTCGCGTGTCATGATGAGAGAAGGTAGAAGTTGTTGAGGTAAGAGTAGATGAGAGATTGATGTTTTGAATTGATGTTTTTTAATGAGTGAAAATTCAAAGAATTTCTTGTGAATTTCAGGTAATAATTGAGTGCTTTATTCGAAGAATTTCTTGCAAATAGAATGATGAAAATGAGTGTAGAATCGAAGAATTTCTTGCAATCTAAAATGATGATGCAAATTTGAAGAATTTCTTGCAAATTTTCCTTACTGAATAGGTTGTTTCATATCATCTATTCGTCGATAGCAGAGTAGTAGATGATGAGCATTTATCTAATGTTAGAAGTCTGTCTAGAGCGAGTCAGATAGAAATGTCATTTAACTAGAAGATAAATGCTAAGAAAGAAAGATAGCTACAGAAAAGAAGCTGACTACATATGTGTGTTTCTCAGTCGACGCTAGACTCAATAGAAACTAGTCAAGGTGACAAAGCGAGAATAGGTCTGACAAGGCTAGAAGACTGAGTCTGACAAGGCTAGAATCGTGACATCAATCATCTCTTGAGTGTTCATAAATTCGTCATCGTCAGCGTTATATCAGTTGAGATCGTTGTCATAACTCTTTCATTTGACTCGATATTGAAGTCATCTTCTATAGCATTGAAAGTTCAGTATATCATCGATTTTTTATTCGTCTTCATCGTTTATCACTATTGACTTCGAAAATTCATTCTTTTGATCAGACAGAGAGTCATCGACGACAGAATAAAGAAGCTCTGAATGAAATACATCATGTATATGCGTAGTCTCTGATAGTTTCAACTTATAGAATGAGTCAACAGACTCAGTGATCTGAAATGAGTCAAGCATCTTGTTATTCAATTTTTTGAAAGATTTCGCTGTAATGATGTTTCGTTCATTCAGAAACATCTTTGATTCGATCTTGTAATTAATTTTCTTTCTATGCTTATTAGCTTGATTCATCATTTGTTTCCGTATTTTGATCAGAGCTTCACAAGCGAAGATCAAAGTCTTGTTCATTTGTTCAGATATATTCTTGACTCGATTGATTTACAAGCGTTCGCGAGTGCTTTCATACTTGATGATGTCAGAATCAAAGCTCATATAAGAATGAAAGTTCTTGTTCATGAAGAAGAGAATCAAGAAAATGACTGATGATAAAACGTTATTGTCAACAAACTTGATCATGAATAGTCACTTAGATCAGTCGTTCTGCATATATGAACAGAAGAATCAAAGATATCGCTTGATATTCTGATTGACTTGTTCACTTTGATCATTGATCTGAAGATGATAGACGATGAACAATTGAAGAGAAATGCTCAGTCGTTTGCAAAGAAACTTTCATAGTATAAAGATGAATTGCAAACTTCAATCAAATACTATGAAGCTTGATAAATCATGAGTTCAATATACTCATTGAATCAGCATTTCAGCTGTCTTTTCAGCTGTGATATCTTCATCATCAGTGATGCAAAAGATATAATGTCTTTATTTTAACAATTTGCAGATGACAGTCAGAATAGCGTTGTAATCATACGAATTAAATAAATTAATAATGAAGTTCATTGCTATGTCTTGTCATCGCTGTTCAGATATAGATAAAGATTGAAGCAAGTCATTTGATTTATTTCTTGATGTCTTTGAACGTTGACATACATAGCAGTTTCAAATATATTGATCTATCGTTTTTTGCATAGAAGATCAATAGTAATTTCGCTTTATGATCTTTACTGTTCTAAGAATTTCAGAATGATCAATTGATGACTGATCATGTACTTCATGAATCAGATTCATTTGTAGAAGTTCATTGAACGAAACTCATAGCTGACTATCATGAAACAAGATTTCATTCTGAGTTTAACAATTCTTCAATTTAATATCTTCATATTATGCTTCGTCTCTTGCTATTGCTTCACGAAGTAGTGTACAATTCTCGTCGATTTCATTCACGTCAAGAACTTATCTATAAATTGATTGATCATTATTTTTCTTTAAATCAGCGATCTTCATTTAATTCAATGTCAGAATAGTAGTTCTTTGATATTGAACGCGTTCATTATCAAGATCTTTAGACATGAAGTCAGCTTGATGAGTTAATGCATTGATCTTAATGTTCTATTTGTCAGATCAATACATTATCTTGAAGTTGAAATCAACTAACTTTTGAACTCAGTGCATTTGTTGTTGACTCAGCTTCTTGTCTTTCATCAATGAGATGAGCGCTTGATGATTGATGAACATCTTGATAGAAATGTTGATCAGCTTCAGTTCAAGTCGTTAATGTTCAAAGGCTTGAATAATGATCAGCAGTTTCTTATCATATATTTCGTAGTTGCATTCAGCAGAAGACATGTTCTTGCTATAGAGAACAATTGAATGTAGAACATCTTCGTCATTATATTGAGACAGAACTTCATCATTGACGTAGTTGAATGAGTTGATTTCAAGAATAGTCTCATGAGTTTGATCAAAGTGACGTAGTATAGAAGTCTTGATCATGTCAGAATCATGTTTAGATGATACAATCAATGAAGGTCAGAATTGATAGTGCTTGATCTTTAAAGATAGCTATAACTGAATATTAAGAATACAGAAGAAGATTGATACAAAAGCTTTTATTTATGTAATATTCAGAGACTGCGTTAAGCTTGAAAGAAATGTGTTTGTGACATGAAAAGAAGATGATGTAGATGAACAAGATGTTGATGAAAGAAAAGAGTGTTGAGAAAGAAAAAAGATGTTGAATCATATTTGAGTCAAATCTGAGTCAGATCTCGACCAGATCATTGACTAACTCTAATCATTATGCAGAGTACTCGCTAGCGTGCATTGCAAATTGATTAAAGCTTCAGTCTTATTCAGTCTTATCAATCTTGATACGCTTGTAACATTATTTCTTTCTTCGAAAATTCATGTTTGCATGAATGTAGTTTCTTTGCTCACTTTTGTTAATAGTTATTTCGATATTTAGCGCGATTTGCTTGAATATAGCTTATGAAATTCGTTCAAAACTTTCTCTGAATCATTGAATTCTTTTTTATCAACATAGTATCATTCGTTGTCTTTATCTAGATCTTTTCATTTGACTTTGTACTGTATTCAATCTTGATAGCATCTGAAGTTCAATATATCATCTATCTTTCAATGTTCATCGTCTTTGATAATGATTGATCTGAGTGATTCTGAATGTTATTCTGATAGAAAGTCTTCTGAATATGATTGTAGTAGCTTCGAACTGAACATTGAATGCAAATGCTTCATGCTGATTGATAGATGAAGATGATAGAAGATACTCACTTTAGCAGTGATTTGATATGAATCTAGCTGTTTGTCTTTCAAATCTTTGCAGAGTCTCATTGTTTTGACGTTTCTGAAAGATAGTTAAACTCAATCATCTACTTTATATGTGACGTTTCGTCTATGTTTATTGATCTGAACTTCAATGATCAGCTTTGTCTTTTTCAATTGTTAATGATCAAAGCTCAGTAACTCTTTCATTTGAATGACAATATCATCTGTCTTTCTAGCTTCAAGTTGTTCACAAGTTGTTTCATAGTCAGTAGTATCTGAATCGAAACTCATTCAAGAGTGAAATTCTTTATTGAAGTAGAAGAAAATCATTGAAGTGATTGAGAAGATATTGAAATTGTTGTTGAATTCTATCATAGATATTCATTTAACTCAGTCATTCTGCATGTAATTGCAGTAGATTCTAAGTTCGCGTTCAACGTTCTGATTGACTCGTTTTGATTAATTGTCAATCTCAGAATGATAGACTGTGAATAAACTAGCTGTGATTCTCAGTCGCTTGCAAAGACTTTTTCACATAGTTGATATAAATTAAAAGTCTTTGTTCAAAACAATAGAACTGAATAAATCATGCAGTCAATAAACGTTTCATAGCATGATTCAAACCGTTTCTTCGACTGAGATGTCATCGTCTTCTCAATGACAGAAAACATAGTGACGTTCTTTGATGAAATGATATATGATTGTGCAAATGACATTATAGTCTTCTGACAAAGATAGTTCAGTGATGAAGTTCATAGCTATATCTTTTCAGCGTTTCTGTGAAATTGAAAGAGAATGATGAAGTTCATTGATGTTATTTCTAGAGACTTTGCTTCACTGATAAGCATGATAGTTTCAAATGTATCATCAAATAGTAGCTCAATGATCTGATCAATAGTAGAAACGCTGAACTAGATTAATGATTCATTTATTGTCAAAGTGAAAGATTGAAGATTGATCATGCACTTCTTGTAGTAATTTCGTGTGCATGTTTTCAGAAACTCACAGTAGATTTTTTCTAAATAGAACGTTGTTAATGATTTTGCAGTTCTTCAGTTTAGTGATATGAAATTTGAGCTTGTTGTCGTTCATAGCTTGTTTATATTTGCTGCAAAGCTCATCTGTTTAATTTGTCATACATACTCATTGATAGAGATTTGCTTTTAATTCAACAGATAAAACATCAACTCTATCAGAGATCAGAATAGTCTGAAAATGATCTTCAAGACGCTGAGCTGATTCAGAGACGTTCATTAAAAACATTCTGATTAAAGCATTGATCTTAGTGTTTATTTTGCCTGATTTAAAAATGATCTGAAAGTTAAACTTCAATAGAATGTTCAAATAGTTGACTTGTCATTGACTCAACTGTTTGTTTTTCATGAAGATCTTCAAAGTCTGATGATTGATGAACATCTGAATGAATAGTTCAATGCATTTCAGCTTGAGTCATCAGTGTTTGAAACATTGAATAATGACTAGTAATTTCTTGTCATAAATGTGATAATTGATTTCAGCGAAAATCATGCTTTTGCTGTAGAAGATCATTGAATGAAGAACTTTCTCATCATTGTACTGAGATAGTATTTCATCTTTTACATAGTTCAAAGCGTTGATCTTCAGAATAGCTTATCATTTGAGATCAAAGTGATGAAGTACTGAGATCGAGCTGACTTGTTTCTTTAAATTGTCAAAGACTTAAACACAGATCTTGTTTCATACAAAAGACGTGTTCTTTCTACTCAACTGAGTGAATGATTTGACTAGCTTCGAGAAGTTCTTAATGAAATGATGATAGAAGTTAACAAATCTCACGAAGCTTTGAATTTCTTTTAGATTGATTGAAGTGATTCAGCTGACTATGACTGTCATCTTGCTGAGATTCATACGAAGATTTAGTTCTGATACAATGATTTCTAGAAAGACAGTCTCTTCTACATTAAATTTGCACTTTTAAATATTCATCTGCAGTTCAGCTTCGCGTAGTCATCTCAATACTAGTTTGACGTGATTTCTATGTTTCTTTCTTGTTTTGCTATAAATGAGAATGTCATCTAAATAGACTTGACAAAAGTCATTCAGAAAGTCTCATAGAATATCATTCATATATTGCTGAAAGAAGATCAATTCATTAGTCAGTTCAAATGATAGCATCTTGTATTTATATGCTTCTAAAGCAGTGATAAAAGTGATGTAATTCTCGTTATCAAGATGCATTTGAAGTTTGTTGAATGTTGATATGATGTTCAATCTAGTCAGATGCTTGCAACTCACTATTTTATCAATGATCTCATCTATCAACGATAGAGAATATCTATTTCTTTTGAAAATGACATTTAGCTTTCAATAGTTCACGCAGAATCAAAGATCTTCATTTGCTTTGAAAGCGAATAAAATCAACGAGAAATAGAAAGTCTGACTGAGAATGATGAATTTCTTTGACAGATTCTCGTTCAGATACTTCTTTACTTTCAGAAGTTTGACAGAAAACATTTGATATGCTTGACAGCAAAGAGACATTGAATCATTAGTGAGTTTGATTTTATGATCATAGAAGCGATGAGAGAGTAGTTTATTCAATTGAGCTCGATCAAAAACATTTAGAAACTTGTGATATTTCAAAAGCAGCTTCGCTTTAATGTCTTTTAAATTCTGAGTCATTTCATCAATTGAAGAGATGTTTAGAGCGTTCAAATCACACTGAGTATTGTACGTGATTTCTTTATTGATGTTCATCATGAATAAAGCAAAGACTTTGATCTTGTTCTTCTTTAAATGATTTAACAATGTTTTAAACAAAGCGATGTTTATGCTTTGAATCAAGAATGACTCTTTCTGAGCAGTGATTGAAACGAGTCGTTTGAGCATCGTAAAGATCTTAGTCTAAGTGATTGAAAAGAACGAAGTTGATCGCGATCAATTTAAGTACTTTGAATTAAGAAAAATCGAAAAAACTGAAATAGAAGTATTTAATTAATTCGAAAAAACAATGACGTCATTTTGCATATTCAGTAATATTTCATTTTTGTTCATTCAGAGCTTACTCAAAATGACTTCATGATGATCAATATCAGCTATCAACATTGATGCAGTTAATTTCTTATGACTTTCAATGATGAGATTGAATAGAATTTTATGAGTGATGATCTTCTTAGATATCTTCTCATCATAATCTCTTATTAGCTTCTCTTTTGTTAATGATATAGATTGAATTTTCAGTTTCTCGCATACTTTATTGACTAGATTGAAATGTATGATTGTGTAAACGACTGAATCACTATCTATTAAAAGACGAAGATTGAAAGATCATTTCTGAGAGATGAGATGAGCATCAATTAGAAACGACTTTTCAAAGTAATTCTCTTTCAATAGAATTTCATCTAGTTTGCACAAAGATATAATCTTTATCTCTTCAATGACTTTTGAAAAGATGACTAGTTTTTTGAATCAAAATCTGAATCAAAATTGAATCAATCATATTCTTTGTTCATTGCATTGATTCTAGTAGATCAATTAAAGCACTTCTTAGAACTATGATCTGATTTATGACATATGAAACAGCTTTCAACTAGAATGTCTGCTTCTTTGACGTTAGTTAAAACCGCGTCGCGCGACTTTAAATGATCAGACTTCAAGTGATTAACTGATTAAGTGATAACAGTCGCTTTATGAAAGATAGTTTTTGAAACATTATCAACGCGTTTGAGCTTGTTCTTGATCTCTCAAATGACTCACTGATCATTATTCAAATGAATCAGATAGAAACGAATTTCTTTTAGAAAATCAGATTGAACTAGTTGATTTATTCAAATGAATCAAAGATGAGAGTTGATTTTATCTTTCAGATCGATGATCAGTTGCTTTTCGTGATAGTCTAGATAGAAAGATAAATGTTGAAACTGAGTATAAAATTCACTGAATTTCTTGAATTCTTGAATCAAGTTGTAGTATTTTCTACGAAAGTTGACTTTCTTATTTGAGTCATCAAACAACTGAGCTAGCTCTTTCAAAAGATCTTTGATGATTCTATAAAGATTGACACAATCATGTTCACATCTGACTTGAGTGATTTCTGCTGCGTCATTGAATAATCTAGAATGTACATAGCTCAATTTGACTCATTCATTAGAAAAGAGATCAACATTGATCTCTAGTTTATTCTGAATTTTTTCGTATCAATTCTCTCAAGTAAAGTTCTTTTCATCAGTAAACAGCGAAGAATCAGATATTTTTTGAGATCTAGAACGCTCAGAGTAAATGAAATCAGAAGAAGTGTTTTCTTTAGTTTGAAGTCTTGTCTTCAACTCTTTGATTTCGTCTTCTTGTTGTTTATTTAACTCATAGAGTTAATCTGTTTCTTTATCAAGAACTAGGCTTTGAGCTTTTCAGATTTCGTAGAACACGAGAAGTATTATCATTTCAATGAATGATTCATCATCTTCATGAATGAATGATGCAGCACTTGATGATTTCGTTCGTGATTTCGATGAATCAGCATCAGAAATTTGAGAGAAACGATTTCGAAATTTCTCAGAATGCTCTTCAGTAGATGAATGACTAAACATGATGAGATTTGTTTGAAAGAAGAGTTGAACGAATGATGATGCTTAACGATTGAAGAAGAAAGATGTATAGAATGATGTTTAATCTTCAACAAAGAAGATGAAATTTGTTTGTTGATTGATTTGATTCTTGAGCAATTCACGAAGATTCTTTATCGTTGATTCTCTTAATTGAGTTGAACAGCTTATTTTCACTCGTCTGTTTCATGAGAATGAGTTGATTCTCTTGATCGATTTGAACTGTGTGTACTTAGTGAGCAATAAGTTGTCTAGTGATTCAAACAGTCTTGTCGTTGATTCTATCAAACTTCTTAGTATTGTTCAGTCTTTCAATTGTGTTGATCATTAGATAAACGAATTTCTTTAGACTCATTCTGTCTGTACGAGTATGTTGAATGAGTAATGAGATCAGTATCGTGTAATTAACGAATTCTTAATATAATGTCAGAATCGTGTCTAAATGATACAATCAATGAAGATCAGAATTGATAGTGCTTGATTTTTAAAGATAGCTATAACTGAATATTAAGAATACAGAAGAAGATTGATACAAGAGCTTCTATTTATGTAATATTCAGAGACTGCATTAGACTTGAAAGAAATGTGTTTGTGACATGAAAAGAAGATGATGTAGATAAACAAGATGTTGATGAAAGAAAAGAATGTTGAGAAAGAAAAAAGATGTTGAGTCATATATGAATCAAATTTGAGTCAGATCTCAATCAGATCATTGACTAGCTTTAATCATTACGCAGAGTACTTGCTAGCATGCATTGCGAATTGATTAAAGCTTCAGTCTTGTTCAGTCTTATTGATCTTGATACACTTGTAACAAATCATGTGTCTCTTCATATGATTGAAGACAATCTGACAGACTTCATTTCATTCAAATATGATCTTCTTTTGAGTGAGTTAAATTATTGAACGAACAATCTTTGAAAAGTTCTTAATGAAGCGTTGATAGAAGTTACATAAGTCAATGAAGAACTGCATCTGAGTGAGATTATTGAGTGTAGATCAATCAACAACTGCTTGCATCTTTCGTGAATTCATCTTAAGTTTCTCGATTGACATCAAAAGTTCTAAAAAGATGGTTTTCTGAACATGAAACTTGCATTTATTAATGTTTATCTGTAGATCAGCTTCTCGTGATCTATTTAAAATCAATCGTACATGTTGCTTATGTTTCTTCAAGATCTTGCTGTAGATGATAATGTCATCTAGATAGATTTGACAAAACTGATGTAGATATTCAAACAACATGTCGTTCATATAGTGTTGATAGAATGTTAATTCGTTGATTAATTTAAAGAGCATTACATGATATTTGTATGAGTCGAAGAAGATAATGAAGATAGTCAAATCTTCGCTATCTGAGTGCATGCGTAGTTTGTTGAATGTGACAATGATGTTCAATTGAGTCAGATACTTGCTTTCTTGTACATGAGCGAAAGTCTCGTCTATCAAGAGCAAAGAATAGTGATCTCATTTAATCAAAGCATTAAGCTTTCTGTAATCAATGCAGAAGCGCAGACTTTCGTCTTTTTTTTCAGTGAACAAGATGAGTGAGACGTATGATGCGAAGCTGAAGAAAATGAAGTCTTTGTTCAGATGTTTGATCAGATACTTCTTTATCTTCTGAAGCTTGTGATCAAACATTTAATATAGTCTGCTTCGCAAGAGTATTTCTTCATCGATTAACTTAATTTTGTGATCGTAGAAACGATGCAACGATAGCTGATCAATCATTGCTCGATCGAAGATGTCTAGATAGTCGTGATATTCAGAGAAAAGCTTGATCTTGACTTGCTTGAGAGCTTCAGCGTGAAAAAGCTCATGCAGATTTACTTCTTCAAACTTGTTTTCAACTGTAGTTATGAGTCGATCGATTTTCAAGATGATAACAGCAAAGATCTTGACATCTGATCATTTGACTAACATTCTATATGTCGCTGTCTCTATCATTGCTATGTTCATTGAACTGAAAGAGAATGAATTCAAACTGAACGTTAATTTAGAATTTTTGACGTTAGTTAAAGTCACGTTACGCGATTTTAACTGTTCAATTAGTTTAACTGACTGAAAGAGAGTGATTTCAGACTGAATTGAGATGTAGTGAAAGATCTTTTCAATATATGAGTAGAAGTCAAACTCTTCTGCTTCATGATTGTCTTGTTGCTTGTGAGTAGAACAATCAATTTATGATTAGAAATGAAAATTGAAAATCAAAGAAAATCGATTCGCATATCAATTACTAGATTGATTTTGTTCATTCATGTTTTTTCAAGAATCATTTGATGTTGATCTAATCGAGTGATCAACATAAAAGCTGTGTCAATCGTATGATCTTGAACAGTCAGATTCAAATAGATGACATGAATAATGAGTTTCTTAACATAATGATCATCAAATTCTTGAATTAACTTCGCTTTGATCAAAGTCAGAGATTCAATTTGCAACTGATCACAAACAATCTGCGCGATCACTTCATCAATGAATGAATAGTCAGCAGCTTCGATGTTAATTAATGACTTCAATGAGTAACTAATTTCATTGCTAGAAAGTACACATTCAGTAGTTAAAGATTCAGAAGCAAAAGAATCATCTGACATGCTTATTGTTGAAGAAATTAACATCTTTTTCATCGCGTCTTTGATGAAAGTCACTAGTTTTTTGCCTTACTATCTTTGAAAGAAGACATTTTCTCATTCTTCTTATTCTTCGAAATAATAATCTCATGTAGACGAAAAGTGAATGCATGAGATGCAAAAGTGTTGATCTTGTTCTGAGAGCAATTCTTGAACAAATGACTTGAAGTTTTGCAAGTATAGCAAATGATAGACGATCTTGCTGACTCAGAGATAAAAGAGAGAGTAGACTTAACATAATTGATTATTGAAGTCATCATTGACAATGAAGTAGCAGTGCATTTATCAGGTACGACAGTGACTTTGACAATGACAGTGCGAAGCTGATTGCATAACTGATAGTTGACTCGCTGTTTATTATTCACATCTTGAAGAAAGATTCTTAAGCGAATGAGCGAAGTAAAATTCTCTGAACAGACTGATAGAGCATTCTGCAAGCGATTATTGATTTTATTCTGAAGATCGTTCATCAGAGTGCAATCATCATATTCAAGATAGCTGAATAGCTTCATAAAGTTGAAGTAGAAGACATTGAAAGACTTGTCTGTTTGTCTCAGAGTGTTGTACTCATGACGACACTTTCGATTTCTATTCAGTTCATTGTATATTTCTTTCAGATGCTCAAATAGCTCGTAGATCAAGATGTAAGAATGCAAAGCATCATGATAATGTCAAGCGAAGATATGTTCAGCAGCTTCATTTTCTAGTCTAAATATCACATAAACAATACAGATATTCTCATTATTGAAGTGATCAACATTTGTCTGAAGCTTGTCGTTCATCTTGATTCTTCAGTTATTTCATGTTGATTCATCTTCATTGATGAATACAGATGAGTTCAAAAACTTGAAAGACTTGTGATGATCATTATTGAATAAAGTGAATGACTCACGTCAAGTATGATTCTCGATAGATTGACGAGATAGAGATTTCGTAGAAACTTGAGATTCAATAAACTGATGAGATCAAGACTGATTCACTGAATGCTGTTTCTTTTTTAGACTCAAGACTTTCTCTCGTAGATTGATGATAGTCTCTTCTTAAGTATCTATTGTCATTTGATTGATCTTTAGCTCATTAAGTCTCTTAATGTGATTGACTTGAACATTGATTCATTGCTCATTAAGTTTCAAAGTCATGTCTTGTTGATCTCTTAGCTCGATCAGCATCTTGATGATCTCATCTGACTGATCAATAGCTCATTGACGAAGTTGTTAATTCATGTTGATGTTTCATGAGATAGCAACATTCTGAGATTTCGCTGAAGCATCGAAAGAAATAAGAGAAACTCATTTACTAGCAGTGCTTCTAAGCAGATGAGCTGTTCATGACTCAACTGATTCAGAGTCGTGTGTCATTGTGAGAAAGATAAGAGTAGATTTGATTGTAGTAAGATTGAATAATTGATTTGATAAATTTAAGTAAATTTGCAAATGTGTTTTGATGAAAGTAATTTGAAGAATTTCTTGCGAATTTTCTGAATAAACGAAGTAGATTATTTCGTATCATCTACACGTTGATAGCAGAGTAGTTGATTAGCATTTATCTACTGTTAGAAATCGATCTAGAGCGAGTCATAGAAGTGTCATTTAACTAATAAATAAATGCTAAAGTATTTACAGAAAAGAACTCAATTCTTATATGTATGTTTCTCAGCTTTATGTTAAACTCAATTGAGTTGACGTCTTACATATGTGATGCAGAAACTCAATGACATCATCTTTAAATCAGATTCTCGCTAGACTTGATTAGAATAAAATCAGGCGAAGACTAGTTGAAGAATAAACAAAGACTAGAATCATAACACATTCAATAATCAAAGATTTCAAAGCAAAGAAATCATCTGAGCTGCTTGTTGTTGAAGAAATTAACACATCTTTTATCACATTTTTGATGCAAGTCACTAGTTTTTTGCCTCATTCTTCAATTTCTCTGTAAATAATTTCTTCTCTTCTTTTGACATAATGATCTCATTGAGACGAGAGATAAATGCATGAGATGTCAAAGTACTAGTCTTCAGCTGAGAGCAGTTCTTTGAAAGATGACTTAATACTTTGCAGTTGAAGCAGATGATTGACATTCTTGATCATTCAGATTCAAGAATGAAAAAAGTAGCGAGTTAAACATAGCTAGCAGTTGAGACTTATGTCAATGAAGAAACAAAACATTTTTTCGAAGCTGCTATTGATTTAACTGTTCATTGCTTGTCACGTAACTGATAATTGACTCGTTGTTTATTATTCACATCTTGAAGAAAGATTTTAAGCTTATCAAGTGAGCTAAACTTTATAAGACAAACTGACAACGCGTTTTGAAGATGATTGTTGATTTTATTCTGAATGTTGTTCATCAAAGTGATATCATCATAGTTCAGAAAGTTGAGTATTCTAGTGAATTCTGAATAGAAAGAGCTGAAGAGCTCTTTGAGCTGCTTCAGAGCAACGTATTTGCAACGACATTTTCGAATCAGATTCTGATCTTCGTAAATTTCTTTCAGATGTTTTAATAACTTTGATAGTGATTGATAAAATGAGAAAGCATCAACACGATGCTTTGCATAAATTTGCTGATTAGCATCGTTTTCTAGCCTGAAAATCACATAAATAATATGAATCTTTTCAGTAAAGTAATGATTCGCGTTAACATTGAGCTTGTCAGCTATTTTGATGTTTCATGTCTCTCAAATAGAATCATCTGTTTCAATGAAGATGAGTGAATTCAAAAGCTTGATGAACTTGTGATGATTATTTTCGTTTTCAGATAAAGTAGAAGATTCTCGTTGAGAGTGAGCTTCAAAAGTCAAGCTTTGTTCAACTTCAGAGTGACAAATCAAAACTGAGATCATAGAAGCTTCTTTCTGATTGACTTGTTGCTCAGCTGACTGAGTATCTTGTAGCTGACTGATCTTTTTCTCTAACTCATCGTTTTTATCAAAAGCGACTTTTAGTTGTTTCGCTCTCTTTTTGTGATCATCTTGTATGAGAAGTCAGTGTTCATTAAGTTGTAGAGTCAAGTTTTGCTGACTTTGAAGCTCGTTCAGCATATTGATGACTTCGCTGAGTTGATTGCTGACTCAATGAAACAGTTGTTCTTCAATGTTTATGTTTCATATGATGACAGCTTTCTCAGCTTTGACTGAAGCATTGATGAGTAGAAGTGAAACTCTTTTATTGATAATGCTTTTAAGCAGATGAGTTGTTTAAAACTCAACTGACTTGACGTTGCATGTCATGATGAGAGAAGATAGAAGTTGTTGAGATAAGAATAAATGAGAAATTGATGTTTTGAATTGATGTTTTTTTATGAGTGAAAATTCAAAGAATTTCTTGTGAATTTCAGATAATAATTGAGTGCTTTATTCAAAGAATTTCTTGCGAATAGAATGATGAAAATGAGTGTAGAATCAAAGAATTTCTTGCAATCTAAAATGATGATGCAAATTTGAAGAATCTCTTGCAAATTTTTCTTACTGAATAGATTGTTTCATATCATTTATTCGTTGATAGCAGAGTAGTTAATGAGCATTTATCTAATGTTAGAGATCAGCATAAAGCGAGTCAATATGAGTGTCATTTAACTAGAAGATAAATGCTAAGAAAGAAAGATAGTTACAGAAAAGAAGCTGACTATATATGTGTGTTTCTCAGTCAACGCTAGACTCAATAAAAACTAGTCAAGATGACGAAGCGAGAATAAATCTGACAAGACTAGAAGACTGAGTCTGACAAGACTAGAATCATGACACAATCAAGATGATAAAATTGAAACTATGTATTAAATTTGTTTGCAATGATTGTATGTTACAGAATGAATGTTCTTGTCATTTTAAACTGCTTCAGCAGCTTTATTTTCATCATCATTCTCGCTGTTGTCTTGAGATTTTTCGTGATTGAAATGATGATTCAATAGTTCATGAAGTTGATGTTTCATAGCATATTTAATCAAAGATGCGTTCAATTCAAGCAATGCATCAGAATATGCTTGACTGTCTGATAATTTCATTCGCAATTGCATTAAGAATTATTTGCATTCAACATGTTTTTCAAGTGCAGATAAATCTTCAGCTTTATGCATTCAATTCTGATGTAAATTGCAAGAATGCTTTCAATCTTCTGAAAATCATTACGCATCTTTACTGACTTCTTGAATAGATGAAATCTTTGAGCGAGAAATGCATTAATGTTTGCAATGCATTTTTTATAGTTTTCTCATTGAAGATTTCATTGACTTTTGTGAAACTGTGCAATTGCACATTCATTCATTTAAGTCATCATTAAGAGATTGAGTCATTTGCATTTAAACTGTATCTTTGCTTCTTTGCAAATTGAAGCATTCAGAAACATCATTTTTTTGAAGATTGAAAAGCAAGAGATGAGTTTATTAGTTTCTATCAAATGAGCATGTATGATTTCACATACTCATTGAATCTTCTGTGTTCTATTGTTGATTCAACTGCGTAGTGTGACTTGATTCTATAGCTTGTTCAGATGAACATGTAGTGAAAATGTGTATGTTTCGACTTTCTGTTATGAGCGTATCAAGACTGAAGCTTTAATCAATTTACAGTGCACGCTAGTGAGTACTTTGCATAATGATTAGAACTAATCAATGATCTAGTTGAGATCTGACTCAGATTTGACTTAAATATGACTCAGCATCTTTTCTTTTCTTTAGCATCTTCTAATCAGCTTCTATTGTCTTCTAGATAAACACACTTCTTTGTATTACGAGTAATCAACAAATTTCTATGATAAACAGATTTCTTTATGTCATAAACATCTTTTGAATCAACATCTTTCTTGTGTTTCAACATGTCTTCTTTGAAACTAGCATCGATCTGAGTAACTATTATATAAAGCATATTCTTCTTGTTTTTTGTATCTTCTTTCTTCTGTATTCTTAAAGTCTTAATTATAACTATCTCTATCAATTAAACATTCTAGTTATGCACGCACTCTGATTAGTTTCTAGACATGATCTCAACATTACTTTAAGAATTCATTAATCACATGATACTGATTTCTATATTCATTCAAATTCACTCAACTGACAACGAAATGAGTATAAAGAAATTTATGTATTTGATGATTAATGACATTGAAAGACAGAACAACATCAAGAAATTAATAAAATCAATGAAAACATATAATCATATGATTGCTAAAGAATCTATCGCTCAGTCAATAGCATCAATTCAAATCAATTAATAGAATTAATGATAAAAAATCTTCATTAATTGCTTGAGAATCATAAAAAATTCTTTCAAATCAGCAACACTCTTCTTTGAAGATTAAACACTTTAACAAATGATCTCACTATTTACTGCTGAGCATCATCATTCGCTCAATCATTAAAATCTTCATCATGATTCAATCATTTGTGAATACTTAACTCAATCTCTTCAAGAGTAATCAAAGTTTCAATTCAATCATTTATCTTGAATTATTTTCTCGTTTATTGAAATTTCTTAAAACTGACTTCGTACGAAAACATCATCAATTCTTGTCTCACTTTCAGACACTTGATGAATCTCTGAAAGTCTCTACTTTCTGAGATATTAAAAATGTAAAGCAGCTACAACATTGAGTCAAACAAGACTCAGAAGTTTTTCTAGAAGATTTAAACAATCTTTAAACTCAACGAGATCTAAATGTAGAAGTTTGTGAGTTATTTGATAAAATACTCAGCGAACAAATATGAAAGACTTGTTTCAAGAAAATTAATTAAGTAAAAGAATGATTGAATCTAAATCTTAAAAAGCTTCAAGATCAGATGATGAAACTACAACATTGACTGCAATTGACTAAAAAAGATACTTCTACTTCTTTCATCATGTTCAATTCATTCAAGCAATCTCAAAAGCTTTCAAATTCATCTTTGTTTGCTGATGAAAAAGAATCTATCTGAAATGATTGACAAGAAAAGATTCGCAACAAGCTAGAAATCAACGTCAATCATTTTGACAATGATAAAGTTATACTAGTTTACATTCATTTTTAAATTAGCAAAGATGCAGTCAAAGTCATTTTAGTCAGACATCAGCGAAATTCATTGAACTTTTATTCAATGATCAATGATTTACTAGATGAACTTGCTCAGCTTTACAATGATTCTGACAAAGAGACAAACTTTCAAAGAAAATATGCTAATCTCATTCAAGAAAAGAGCAAATTTAATGATTTTTATTTAATGTTTCAACGTCTGTTCTTTTATTTAAAGTATCATGAAAAGCAATTGATTATTAATTTACAAGACAAGATAGTTTATCATCTTCATGCAGCTTGAAGTAGTCAGCTGATTCAGTCAGAATCTTTCAATGAAATTTGTAGTTATCTGATTCATTTGAACAATGAGCATTAAGTCATGAATGACATTAAAGAAAAGAAATTCTTGATCAAAGTTAGAAAGCAAGTCATCTTTGCTGAGAAATGAAATTCATTGAATTTCTATAAAAAGATCAAAGTCACTACACTCATCAATCATTTAAAGTTGTATAACGTGATTTTAACTAACGTTAAAGACATTAATTTACAAGCTGAAATCTGTTTCATCTGTCACAAATTAAATCATACTTCTAAAGAATGCTCTGATTAATTGAGAATTAATGCATTAAAAAATGATAAGTTTGATCAATTTACATTGAATTCTGAGTTCAATTCTGATTCAAAAAACTAATTATTTCTTTCAAAGTCATTGAAGAGATAAAGATTATATTTTTGTGTAATCAAATTGAAGTTCTATTGAAAGAAAATTATTTTGAAATATTGATGTGATTAATGAGTTGCAAAGATTAAAATGAAAACAAATTACTTAAACTATTTAAAGACAGAGCACATCATCAACATGATGCTCGCGCTTTATTCTGATCATCAGAGACAGATGAGAAGCATCATTGACGTGATGTTAATGAGTGAGCGAGAAGCAATTATCACTATCTTGCAGAAGAATTCAATTAAGACGAAGAATATACATGAGAAATTGAACAAGCTGCGAGTACTTTATGAGTTCAACGAACGTAGAAACAACGAGCTGATGCTCTGAGAAGAGATGAAAAGATTGACAGAGATGATAGAAAAGCTGACGCGTTAACGTGTTGCTGCGTCAACTATCAATCGATGCATGAAGAATCAGCTGAAGAGATTGAAAAAGATAATGAGCAGACTTGAAAAGAAGTTTGCAAAGAAGAAAAGACGTGTTAACAACTGAGCAAAGAAAGTGAACAAGAAGTTGATGATGTCATTTGAGAGTCATCTTGTTCTCAGCGTCAATATTGCATTGTCAGTATGAAATCATTGCAAGAAATTCGAGATTAAGATCTTCATTAAAGAGAAAGAGAAAATCAAGAGAATTATGACAACAACAACAGAAAACATAATAAGATAAGCAAGAGAGATTAATGTTGACAAGATGCTATTGACATGCAAGAACATAAAAACTATGAAGAGATGATCAAATTTACTGATATTTTGAATCAAGATAAAAGACAGCAAAAGAATACTGAAGAAGAACGATTTTTGAATTAAAGAGATTTCATTGAATGCAAGTCTGCATGAAGTCAGTTTCAAGATAGTGATACATAAAATTAGAATTGAAGAAATGTTTAAAAACATAGAGAAAAAGAGAATGAAAGCGCTCATCAAGATCAACAAAGATATACACTTGAAGATGATGATTAAGAAAGTTAAGTGATTCACAAAGAATAGTGAACAGAAGAAATACATTTCGCTGATGATATGCATAGTTAATGCTGAGATGATGAACAAGCTAATTGATAAGAGAATATATCACAAGATCGACATAAAAATCACGCAGTTCTATGATTTAAATTGTAGAATACATCAATGTTTAAAGTATCAAGATTATGATCATAAGACATATGAATGCAGAAACAAGCAAAGATGCATTTACTGCATGCTAAATCATCGCTCAAAGCATTGTTTTCATAAACAGACTTAAGATATGTGAAAATGTAAAACATGTTGAAATACACACAAAGTCTTTGATTCTCAATGTCATAAACGACAGATCAAAAAAGAAAGAATAAAAAGAGTCATGAAACACAGATCTTTATATCACGTTGTACAAAAGCAGAGAAAACTCAAAGTGATGATGTCAAAGATGATCACAAAGACATTTATCAATTTAAAATCACTGATAAACAATGATCTGAAGAGAAAACAGAGATGCTCAACAAATGAAAGTCATCTGTTCAGCGTAATCATTACATTCAAAAACACTATATTGAATCATTTAGTTAAGAAGTCAAAAACAAATGAGTTGAAGTCAACATTAATCACATCAATTTCAATATCATCTTCTTTTGAAGATTTTATAAAAGAAGTAAGTACATCACAAATGCTCAAGAAAACATCAAACAGTCTTGAATGTAAACTTTAATGTTTTAGCAAAAGAAGCTTTGAATACTACAGTACAACGTTCACAAGTTCAAAGAAAAGATGATGATAGCATTACTACATGAGAAAAAGATAAAGAATTATGACATTTTGATTCTTCAAGAACTCTGATGATTTGATGAGAATTTCAAAGTGTACTGCTCAACAACTGTTGACTTCATGCTGAAGAATAATGAGAATAAAATCTGTTTCTACATAAACAAGAGAATTGACAGCAACATCTGATATTCAACATGACACTTCAAAGATGTAAACACAATTATGTTATAAACATTAACAGATAACACACAGATGACTCAGAAAGTTATACACATTCACGAAGCATACAATTTGTCACTCAGAAATCACAAAGTCATTCATGAAAAAGAAAGTCTTTCAGACATTGAAAAGATGTTACACATGTCGAGAGAATGTATTCTTGTAAAAGACTTCAATCTGCATCACTTCACATAAGAAAGATCATTCTATTCAAGACAGCATTTATTGTCAAATGATTTAATTAAAATGATCACAAATGTTAATGTATCGCTGACATTGTCTCAAGACATGATTACAAGAAATTATCAAAGATCTCAAATGACAATAAATCTGATCTTCACGACAGATGATATTATGAATCAATTAATACAATGTGAAATCAATGAAGAAATGAAAAACTTCTCAGATCATCTGTTGATACAGACAATTATAGATTTCAGAATCTGCAAAGAGTTAGCGCGAAAATCATGTTGCAACTGAAAGACAATGAATGAAGAGAAGTTCATTAATATTCTAAAAGAACAAATGTTGAAATCACTGTTGAATCATGAGATGAGATGTCAATACATAAATGAGTACACTAAGCAATTATTGAATGCACTGAAGAAGATCATTGAGATTTTCACTTTCTGAGCGAGATCACATAAAATGATCAAAGCAGAATGAACAAAGAAGTGTATAAAGATCATCAAGAGTGTGCAATGAATAAGAAAAAGTTGTTGAATCATCAATGATTGAACAAAGTACATTCAAGCATGTGACAAGAAGAGCAAAATCATCAGAAAACAGAAATGCAGTGAATATTGAGAAATCATGCAGAACGTTGAACAATTCTTGAGAGAACTGTTCAAAACTGCAAAATAAACAAGAAAAGCAGTTGCAGACACACTGACTTAAGCAACAATTTTCTCTCGAATTAAGTCAGAATACTTTAACATCATCACAACAGCGTAGAATAAAGTGAAGATAATGTTTTAGACTCACTTTTCATCATCTTTAAAGATTCTCATGCTGAATACAATAGACTTCAAGTATTTGCTCTTGATTGAAGATGATGCTTTGCTGATGCATCGTAAGATTAAAAGAATCATTTACAAAGCGACATCTGACAAGATGTTGAAACACACAAGATACATAAATAAAATAATGCGCAGATTTGTCAACAACACGTTAGAATAAATATGCTCTCTTTTTGAAAAATGTTTACAGAAGAAAATACAGTCAACTCAGTTCAAGAGCGCAGTCACAATAGTGATGCAAAAGTCAGACAAGAAAAACTACTTCAATGCAAAAACATATAAATCAATTGTGCTATTCAACACATTGAGCAAAATACTGAAATTCATCATATTTGAACATTTGTGAAATGTTGTAGAGATGTGCAACTCAATATTGAATATTCAAATGAGAATTCATAAACACAAATCAACAGATACGACTTTGCAACTGATTATAAAAAAGATACACATTGTATGAAGTGACATAAGAAGAAGAGTAGTCTCACTGCTGAATCTGAATGAGAAGAACGCGTTCAACAATGTAGCACATAGCAGACTTTTGCATAATATGAAAAAGAGAAAAGTTCTCAGACTGCTTCTCAAATTTGTGAAGAACTTTCTGAGAAATCGATGCATCATGATCACAATCGATGATTACATGATAACAAAATGCAGCGTAAACATCAACATATCACAAGATTCTTTGCTATCATTAATATTATATTTGTTTTACAACGCAGACTTGCTAAAAGCATGTAATAATATCAGATTGAGAATAAACTTTACAGATTTTGTAAATGACATCAATATTTTAACATATGAAGAGTTCATGAAGTGCAATTGCAGAGTTCTGAGCGAAATCTATGATAGATGCAAACAATGATCAAAAACACACAACATTAAGTTTTCAAAGACAAAGCATAAGTTGATTTACTTTACAAGAATCTTTAAGTGATTCAATATGAACATCAATGTAAAGCTGATGAAACATCAGATTGACTTGAAATCAAATATCAGAGTCTTGAGAATTCAACTGAACTTTAAGCTGAAATGAGTGATTTACATGCATCATATCAAAGCAAAACTAGTGATTAAACAAAAGATCATGCAGATAATCATTGAGTTTACTTGAGACTCATCAATGACAATGAGTAAATAAATATACTTCATGATGATGCGTTCTCTGCTTAGTCATGAAGTCATCATATGATATACATTATAGAAAGTGAAAGATTATTGAAAGAATTTAAACATCAAGCTGAGATCAATGCAAGAAAGAGCATTGCAACAAATCATTAATATCTATCATGCAACATTAACAGAGATTCTACAAATGAAAATAAACATGATGTTGATAAATATTCACTTACAAAAGCTGATATAAAGATTGATAATAAACATGAACTTTAAAAAATCAGACAAAGTTATTGAGATGATAATGCGTTGAATTTGCAACAACTTGATATTCAAAAGAGATTGAAAATCAAAGCTGCATAAGACATCTCTACAGCTGAAGTGAAAGTGAATGAAAGAAATACTCAAGCAGATGAAAATGAATTGAAGTCATCTTTACATAGCAATCTTCTGATCAGAATCATTGAAGATAGTTATAGTTGCAAACAAGAAAATGTCAATAAGATAACATAATTTTAACACATTTGCATTGAAGCAAAAAGTTTACTTAAATGATAGCAACAGCAGAGACAATGTTACAGCAATTGCAATGAGAATGAACTGAGAGTTAAATAAGAGACTGAAAAAATCGACTTTAGTCATTACTCATCATGATGAGCTGAAAGAATTAGTCGCGAAGACGAAACATCTTGCAGATGTAGCAACAGTGAATCAAGAGTATCATGAAAAGATATACAAAATATACAGTGACAATCAGATCTCTCTGAAAATAGTGAAAGTCATAACATCAATAAAAGATCAGACATGTCTGCAAAGAGTTCAAACTGTACATGAGAACATTTAATCTTGAAAGATCACGCTGAAGTTACATTGAGTGACAAAATACACAGAAGTACTTGAAAATGAAGCAGCAGACAAAATGATTGATAATGTACATGAGTTGTCTTTATCGCTGATTAAGCATCAATGCATTGAAATGATGACAAGATTGATGCTCATACAGAAACAGATCAAACAAACATGAAGAATAGTCTGAAAAGAGAGATTCAACGCAGCTCATTTTTAATATTTGACATCAAAGATGACACATCAACATTTGTGACTGCATAAGAATCATGCAAAGTCTCACAGTGCATTACTGATGCAGCTACACATTAAGAAAATTGACTTCAATCAATTTCTACATGAAAGACGAGTACTTGATATTACTATAACAACGTGTGAATGCAACAAAGATTAAATGTCAATTAAGCACATTTTATTAACATGTTTCAGATGAAAAGTAGAATGAAAAGCAATGCAATGAGAAGAGAACATCACGAACTTGAGAAAGCTTTTAGAAATCATGAGCGCAGTGACAATAATCATTCAAATGATACTCTCAATGAGCATACTAAATCAATTTCAAGCTGTGATGTCATTAAAGAATCAGATGAAAGAGAAAGAGAATAGAGAAGAAACAGACTCATAAAGTTCTTGCATTGAAAACAGTTATAATATAAAGTGCAGAAAGAAGCGATTTTTGATGCGAAAAAAGCGCTGCGCTAGCGCAGCGCTCGCTACAGTATATAAAATCTTGCATAGATTCATAATGAATGTTGAATCAAGTAAGAATTAAAAAAAAGACATTTTCTCATTCTTTTTATTCTTTGAAATGATGATTTCATGTAAATGAAAGATGAAAGCTCAAGAAGCAAAAGTATTAATCTTATTCTGAAAGTAATTCTTGAACAAATGATTGAAAGTTTTGCAGATGTAACAAATAATTGATGATTTTGCTGACTCAGAAATAAAGAAGATAGTTGACTTAACATAATTGATTATCAAAGTTATTACTGACAGAGAAGTAGCACATTTATCAGATACAACAGTGACTTTGATGATGACAAAGTGACGTTTGCTGCAAAGCTAATAATTGACTTGTTGTTTACTATTTACATCTTGAAGAAAGATTCTTAAGCGAATAAGTGAAGTAAAGTTCTTTGAACAGACTAATAAAGCATTCTGCAAGCAATTATTGATTTTATTCTGAAAATCATTCATCAAAGTACAATCATTGTATTCAAGATAGTTGAATAGCTTCATAAAGTTGAAGTAAAAGACATTGAAAGACTTGTCTGTTTATTTCAAAGTGTTGTACTTGCAACAACACTTTCAATTTTTATTCAGTTCATTGTATATTTCTTTCAGATGCTCAAATAGCTTGTTGATTAAGATGTATGAATGCAAAGCATCATGTTAACATCAAGTGAAGATGTGCTCAGCAACATCATCTTCTAGTTTAAATATCATATAAACAATACAGATATTTTCATTATTGAAGTGATTAACATTAGTCTGAAGCTTGTTGTTTATCTTGACTCTTCAACTGTTTCATGTTGATTCATCTTCATTAATGAATATAAATAAATTTGAAAACTTGACGAACTTGTGATGATCATTGTCAAATAAAGTAGATGATTTTCGTCGAGTATAGTTCTCAATAGAAGCTTGAGATTTTGTAAACTATTGAGATCAAGACTGATTTGCTGAACGCTGTCTCTTTTTTAGACTCAAGACTTTCTTTTGTAGTTTAATAATAGTCTTTTCTTAAGTGTTTATTGTCATTTAATTGATCTTTAGCTTATTAAGTTTCTTGATGTGATTGACTTGAACATTGATTCATTGCTTGTTAAGTTTCAAAGTCATGTCTCATTGATCTTTTAGCTCAATCAGCATCTTGATGATCTCATCTGACTGATTAATAGCTCATTGACGAAGTTGTTGACTCATGTTGATGTTTCATGAGATAGTGACATTCTGAGATCTTGCTGAAGCATCAAAAGAAATAAGAAAAACTCATTTACTAGCAATGCTTCTAAGCAGACAAGCTGTTCATGATTCAACTGATTCAGAGTTGTATATCATTGTAAAAGATTAAAGATAAAAATAGATAAATTGTGATAAGATTGAGTGATTAATTTAATTAATTTAAATAAATTTAAAGATATGTTTTGATGAAAGTAATTCAAAGAATTTCTTATGAATTTTCTGAATGAACGAAGTAGATTATTTTGTATTATTTACACGTTGATAGCAGAGTAGTTGATTAGTATTTATCTACTGTTAGAAATCAGCATAGAGCGAGTCATATAAATGTCATTTAACTAATAGATAAATACTAAGAAAGAAAAGTATTTATAGAAAAGAACTTAATTCTTATATGTATGTTTCTCAGTTCTGTGCTAAACTTGATTGAGTTGATGTCTTACACATATGATGCAGAGACTCAATGACATCGTTTCTAAATCAGATTTTCGCTAGACTTGATTAGAATGAAATCAGATGAAGACTAGTTAAAAAATAAATGAAGACTAGAATTGTAACAAAAATGAAATCAGATGAAGACTAGAATTGTAACACTACTGATAATTTCATATTCATCATGTTGTAGTTTCTTCTCATTCTTCTTTGCTTTATAGCACATTTCTGTATCATCATTTTCTACTATGATGAAATCATTCAAATTAAAATTTATTGCATGTATTAAATTTTGAATTTCTCATTTTTTGACAGTTGAAAGAGTGATAAATTCTGTTGCAAAATTCTAAAAAGTTGTCATAAAATTAGTATCATCAATCTGCTTTAACTTCTTTAAATCATCATGATGAAGAATTCTTTATTGAATTAATTGAACTATAAAAATCATAAATTTTAATATTTCTTTGCTTATGTTCAACTCATTTATTGTTTTTTAAAATTGATATTAGTTTCTACAACTGAAAGATAATGCATATAAATAATGCATATTTTCATTGCTTTTAAAACAATTTTCTCTACAGTAATATTTACATTTTGTGTTGCAGCAATTATATTGAAAAGCTTTAGTGCAACTGAACATGAAACTGCAATGAGATGCGCATCTTCGACAAATAGAGACGAATCATATCACAAGAATGCTGACACTTAGTCGTCTTGAAGTCTTCACATGAGAAGTTATCTTCACAAAAGCAAGACAAGTATACTCAGCAGTAGTGAGATCAGAAATTGCATTTGAAGCATCAGTTTGACATCAGCGCGACAAGAAAAATGAACTGTTGAGCAAAGAACACAGACTAGAAACACTTCAGAATCAGATGCTGCGTCACATAGCAGAAGTGTTCAAAAGAGTAAACATTGAAACTCTAAAGACAGAAATATACATGAGTTTGCTACATGTTCATCTGAACATGCTATAGAACAAGATCACGCTACACAGTTGAGTTAATGATTGAACGCAAGAGATCAGACAAGCATGCAAACTAATATGCGCTTGTTTGACGAAGATTAATCATGTCATTTCTTGCTTACTCGTCATTGTCACGATTTTAGTCTTGTCAGACCTATTCTCGCTTCGTCATCTTGACTAGTTTCTATTGAGTCTAGCGTCGACTGAGAAACACATATATGTAGCCAGCTTCTTTTCTGTAGCTATCTTTCTTTCTTAGCATTTATCTTCTAGTTAAATGACATTCATATTGACTCGCTCTATGCTGATCTCTAACATTAGATAAATGCTCATCAACTACTCTGCTATCGACGAATAAATGATATGAAACAATCTATTCAGTAAGAAAAATTTGCAAGAAATTCTTCAAATTTGCATCATCATTTTAGATTGCAAGAAATTCTTCGATTCTACATTCATTTTCATCATTCTATTTGCAAGAAATTCTTTGAATAAAGCACTCAGTTATTATCTGAAATTCACAAGAAATTCATTGAATTTTCACTCATCAAAACATCAATCTTTCATCTACTCTTATCTCAACAACTTCTACCTTCTCTCATCATGACACGCGACGTTGAATCAGTTGAGTCTCGAACAACTCGCCTGCTTAGAAGCACTGTCAATAGAAGAGTTTCACTTCTACTCATCAATGCTTCAGTCGAAGCTGAGAAAGCTGTCATCGTATGAAACATAAACATCGAAGAACAACTGTTTCATTGAGTCAGCAATCAACTCAACGAAGTCATCAATATGCTGAACGAGCTTCGAAGTCAGCGAGACTTAACTCTACAACTCAATGAACACTAACTTCTTGTACAAGATGATCACAAAAAGAGAGCGAAACAACTAGAAGTCGCTTTTGATAAGAACGATGAGCTAGAGAAAAAGATCAGTCAGTTACAAGGCGAGCGATTGAACTTCAGAGCGAAACAACGTCAAGCTGATCGATCTATGTCTCATCAAGATACTCAGTCAGCTAAGCAACGAGTCAATCAGAAAGAAGCGCGCTTTCAACGAGAATCTTCTACTCTATCTGATAACGAAAACGAAAATGATCATCACAAGTTCATCAAGCTTCCGAATTCACTCATCTTCATCGAAACAGATGATTCTACCTGAAAGACATGAAACATCAAAATAGCTGACAAGCTCAATGTCAACACAGATCATTACTCTACTGAAAAGATTTGTATTGTCTATGTGATTTTCAGACTAGAAGACGATGCTGATCAGCAAATTTATGCAAAGCATCATGTTGATGCTCTCTCATTCTATCAGTCACTATCAGAGCTACTGAAACATCTGAAAGAAATTTACGAAGATCAGAATCTGATTCGAAAGTGTTGTTGCAAGTACGTTGCTCTGAAGCAGCTCAACAAGTCTTTCAGCTCTTTCTATTCAGAATTCACTAGAATATTCAGCTTTCTGAACTACGACGATATCATTCTGATGAACGACATTCAGAATAAAATCAACAATCATCTTCAGAACGCGTTGTCAGTTTGCCTCATAGAGTTTAGCTCACTTAATAAGCTCAAGATCTTTCTTCAAGATGTGAATAACAAACAATGAGTCAATTATCAGCTACGTGACGAGCAATGAACAGTCAAATTGATAGCAGCTTCGAAAAAACGTTTTGTTTCTTCGTTGACATCAGCTTCAGTCTCGACTACTAGCTATGTTCAACTCACTACTTTTTTCACTCTTGAATCTGAATGATCAAGAATGTCAATCATCTGCTTCAACTGCAAAGTATCGAGTCATCTTTCAAAAAACTGCTCTCAGCTGAAGGCTAGTACTTCAACATCTCGTGCATTCATCTCTTGCCTCAATGAGATCGTCATGTCGAAAGAAGAGAAAAAATTATTTACAGAGAAATCGAAGAATGAGGCAAAAAACTAGTAACTTTCATCAAAGACGCGATGAAAGATGTGTTAATTTCTTCAACAACGAGCAGCTCAAATGATCTCTTTGTCTTGAAATCTTTGACTACTGAATGTGTACTATCTAGCAATGAAATTAGTTACTCATTAAAGTCATTGATTGACATTGAAGCAGCTGACTATTCGTTCATTGATGAATTAATCGCGCAGAATTTTTATGATCATTTGCAAATCGAATCATTATCTTTAATCAAGCTCAAGTCAATAAGAAAATTCGATGATCATTATGCAAAAAAGTTCATTACTCATGCGATTTATTTGAATCTGACTGTTCAAGATCATATGAAACGTTTCGCTTCTATGCTGATTACTCGATTGAGTCAGCATCAAATGATTCTTGAAAAAACATGAATGAATAAGATCGAAGTAACGATTGATATGAGAAACGATCGCCTTCAATTTTCTGATTCAAAGACTCATATCGATGCTAGCTCGATCTCTCTTTCTGTTATCAAGAAAATCGCGATAGAACAGAAGAGTTCGACTTCTACTCAAATACTAAAGAGATCTATTTCTTCTGTCATCACTTAACTCAGCAAGAAGTCATCTTCATTCAGTAAAATCGTGAAATCATCTAATTCAGTCAACTTCGCTTCGCCTTTCGATTCAATGAACATAGCAATGATAGAGGCTGCAGCATATAGATCACTAGTCAAACGATTGAATGTGACTACTTTCGCGATCATCATCACGAAAATCGATCGACTTCTAAAAACAGCTAGAAATAAACTCGAAGATGTAGATCTACAAAAGCTTTCACACGAAGAGATCTTGAAAGAAGTCAAAGCTAAGCTTTCTTCGAAATATCATGACTATCTAGACGTGTTTGATCGAGCTATGACTGATCAACTACCCCCTCATCGCTTCTACGATCACAAAATCAAGTTGACAGACGAGAAAACATCTTCTCGAAGTCGTCTCTATCATATGTCTGATTACAAGCTTCAAAAGATGAAGAATTATCTGATTAAACATCTGAATAAGAACTTTATATCTTTCAGCTCGATCTCATACGCTTCGCTCATACTATTCATCGAAAAGAAAGATGATAGTCTGCGTTTCTGCGTTGATTATAGAAAGCTCAATGCTTTGATCAAACGAGATCGCTATTCTCTACTCTTAATAAACGAAACTCTCGCTCGTATTCAAGATAGCAAGTATCTGACTCGATTGAATATAATAGTCGTCTTCAACAAACTACACATGCATTTGAGTAGCGAAGATTTGACTATCTTTATTACCTCTTTTGACTTCTACAAATATCACGTGATGTCTTTCGAATTAATCAACGGCTCGACTTTCTACCAACATTATATGAACGACGTGCTGTTTGATTATCTACATCAGTTTTGTCAGATCTATCTAGATGACATTATCATTTACAGCAAAACACTGAAGAAACATAAGAAACACGTACGACTAGTTCTACATAGACTACGAGAGATCGATCTACAGATGAATATAAACAAATGCAAGTTTCATGTTCAGAAGATCTTCTTTCTGAGACTATTGCTATTCATCGAAAAACTAAAGATGAATCTCAGAAAAGTACAAGCAGTAGTCGAATGATCTACTTCTACAAATCTCACTCAGATACAGTTCTTCGTCGACTTCTGCAACTTTTATCGACGTTTTATAAAAAACTTTTCAAAGATTGTTCATTCTCTGATTCAACTAACTCAAAAAGAGATGATATTTGAATGAGATCAAGCTTGTCAAACGATCTTTGATCATATGAAGAAACGAATGACTGAAGCCTCTATTCTTTGTTATTTTGATCAGAATAGAGAGACTATTCTTGAAACAGACTCATTCAACTACGTCAACGATGACATACTTTCTCAGTACGACGACGAAGAAACATTGCATTCGATGATTTACTACAGCAAGAATCTGAGTCTCGCTAAGTGCAATTACGAGATTTATGACAAGAAACTACTAGCAATCATTCGTGTCTTCAAGCATTGACAATCTGAGCTGAAATTGACTGAGCTACTCATCAAGATGTTCACTGATCATCAAGCTTTAACGTCATTAATGAAAGATAAAGAGCTAAGTAGACATCAAATGCGCTGAGTACAAAAGCTTGTCGACTTCAACTTCAAAATCATGTATCGCTCAGGCAAATAAAACATCAAAGTCGATGCATTGACTCGTCAAGTCAATTCAGTTTCTAGAAGCTCAGAAGATGAGCGCGTTCGCTATCAATGAATCACTATTCTGACTTCGAATTGAATGAAAATTGCTGATCTAGAGAAAAACATCGAGAAATCAATCTATAAACAGATTCTTGAAACTAATGAGATTGACAAGAATTGTACGCTACTTCGTGAAGTCGTATTAAAAGATGAAGCTCAATACGAAGGTACTAAATTAAGAGATTGTCGAGTTCAGAACGAAATACTATATCGAAGTAATCTTCTATGAGTTTTCTTTGATGAGCATCTTCAAATGAAGCTAATTCGAGAAGTTCACGATCAACCTTCTATTGATCATTTCGAAATTCTCAGAATGATGAAGATCATAAGAAAATACTACTATTGATCTTCAATGCGAAAGACAATAAGTCAATATATTCGAAACTACTACATTTGTCAGCGATTAAAGACTTCTCGAAATAAATTCAATGAACTACTACATTCTTTACTCATACTCGAACAGCAATGAAAGAATATAGTCATGAACTTCATCATTGACTTATCTCTTTCGAAAGACAAAAACGTCATACTAACAGTGATATGTAGATTGACAAAGAAACGACATTATATTTCTTGCTTCACTGATGACGAGAGAATCACAGCAGAAAAAACAGCTGAGCTAATGCTTCAATGAATATATCGAATACACGATTTACTCGATTTCATTGTTTCAAATCAAGACTCTCAATTTACCTTCATTCTATGAAAGTCGCTTTGCAAAAGACTAGACATTAATCTTCGACTCTTCACAGTCTATCATCTTCAGATCAATGATCAAAGTGAACGAGTCAATCAGAACATTGAAAGATATCTTCGATTCTTCTGTTCGTACATGCAGAATGACTGAGCTAAGCTACTATTCATGATTGAGTTCGTCGACAATAATGCTCTGTTCTCAGTCATCTTCTCGATCTCTTTCTTTCTAAACAAAGACTTTCATTCTTGTATGAGCTTTGAACTCGATATCATCGAATATGAAAGTTTTCGTGAACGCTTGCAGATGACTAAAGTCGAGAATATATCTGAACATATGAACAAAACATTGAAGTTTGCTCGCGAGTCGCTAGTCAAAACACAGAAACAAATAATGAAACAAGTCAATAAGCATAGAAAAGAAGTTGATTATGAGATCAAATCAAAGATGTTTCTGAATAAAAGAAATATCATTACAGCGAGATCTTTCAAAAAGCTAGATGACAAAATGCTCGATTCTTTCACCAATCTAGATCTCGTCGACTCTTCATATAAACTGAAATTATCAGAGTCTATGCATGTTCATGATGTATTTCAGTCTGACCTGCTTTGCTCTGCCGTCGATGACTTGTTGCCTGATCAAAAGAATGAATTCTCAGATTCAATAGTGATAAACGACGAAGACGAGTGAAAAATCGATGATATATTGAATTTTCGTCGATATCGAAGACGACTTCAGTATAAAGTCAAATGAAATGACTATGACAATGATCTCAATTGATACAACGCTGATGACGACGAATTTATGAACGCTCAGAAGGTTGTTGACGATTTTCATATTTGATACTCGAACAAATCGCGCTAATCGACAATTCAATCAATTACGATTTAACAGATCTGAGCCTGTGAAATCATGATTGAGCAATCAATCGAGCCGAGCAGAAAATACATTCATGCGAACATGAATCGTCGAAGAAAAGAAGTAATGTCACGATTCTAGTCTTGTCAGACTCAGTCTTCTAGTCTTGTCAGATCTATTCTCGCTTCGTTATCTTGACTAGTTTCTATTGAGTCTAGCGTCGACTGAGAAACACATATATATAGTCAGCTTCTTTTCTGTAGCTATCTTTCTTTCTTAGCATTTATCTTCTAGTTAAATGACACTCATATTGACTCGCTTTATGCTGATCTCTAACAGTCATCAAGAAAATAGTACTTCTGAATGTTTTCATTCAAGAAGATGCAAAGATACAGTCAAGATGCAGACGATGCACTTTCTTCTTCACAATGATTTCAACAAGCAATAGCATCGCAATAAAGCAGTATCACAAGAATCAATGAAATCAACGATGAGAAAAGTACAGAAAATGCGTCGCAGACATCAATGCAATCTCAGCACAAAGATTGCATCTGAGCAATAAGATGATAAAGATGCATGATGATCTTCAGAAAGTAGAAAACACTCTTGCAATGCACATCAGAATTTAATGCATAGATCTGAATGCTTATTTGCACTCTAGAAATGTTTCAGACATGAATAGCTCACGATGCAACTGCGAATGAAGTCATCAGACAACGAAGCATGTACTCATGCATTGCTTGAACTGATTGCATCTGCGATCAAGAATGTTACAAGATGCTGACTTCTTAAACTATTAAATAATTGTCATCATCACAAAGAGTTTCAGAGCAGTGACAAAGATGATGATGAAAACGAAGCTTTTGAAGCAATTTAAAATGACTAGAACATTCGTTCTTTAACATGTGATCAACGCGAACAAATTTGATACATAGTCTCAAAACTCACTGTTTCAACTGCGTGAAGCAGTCATATAGACTGCGAGTGATTTTCTATCTCAGAAAGTTTTGTTCACTTAATACAAATAGCATGAAGTTTCTCATGAGTCAATCTAATCAATGTCACAAGAATGTATGAATTTATTATTATTATTGAAAAGCTTTATTGTTTCAGCGACAATTTCAGCATTCACTTTGCGTCTGATTTTTAATTCAAAGCATTCAACTATTAATAAATCAATGCTTTATTTAGTATTGCATTACTAAAATGCATTATTATGAACATTTTTGTTCTTTTGCTTTTGTTTTATCTCATCTCTTACATTGTTTTTCATTGCTGCTTTATCAATCTCATTCACTTCTTTTCAAACATTAAATTATCTTAGTTTGTGTAATCATTTAAATATGATTACATGATTATTATTCTGTCACTTATAATGTTTTTTGATTTCATTAAATTAATTTTCATCATGATTTTGACTTGTGATAAACTTTGAGTTTATGAACAGAGTGAACATTATTTGTTAAAGTCAACATTGTTCTTTTAATAATGCATTTAAGTAGTTTAATAGAATATGAACTTATAGAAAATTTGAGAAAGTAAAAGATATAACATTAAGTGAGATGAATTAATTTTTACAAAGAATTATTTCTAAATTGTTGAACAAAGTGAAAAGTATCTGTTAAAATCAGCATTGTTTTCTTGATGATGTATTTGAATAATGCAATAATATTCATCAAATTTGAGTAGTTTGATAAAATATGAACAGATAGAGAGTTTTGAAAAGTAAGGGAAAAAACTCATCAAGTGAGATGAATTTAAATGCAACAAGAAAATTTTAATTATTATTCTTAACACTTATTTCTTAATACTTATTTGATCAATCAGTGATGAAACTCATCTGTATGTGATGCTGACTACGAATTTACTTTTTAGCTACAGTAAAGTCTAAAAATTATCAAAAGTTTGAATGACATCAAGATGCTGCATGATGATGAAGTGCTGTGCATTGATTGCATGCAGAGTTTTCGCGATTGCGCAGACTTTGATAATCTCAATGCGCATGTTACAAAAGCAATCTGCATGCAGATGAGAAAGTTAAATAAAATGTAAAACTATGAGGAAAATTGCTTATAAAAATCATTCGATTCAGCATCTTGTCATCATGATGACAAGAACTGAGACAGAATACTTTTGTGTTTGATTTGTTGAAAGTGATTAGCAGAAAGAACTTAAATCATGAACATTCTTTAAATTTACATGCTAACTACGTATAAATCTTGTTAAGACTGCATGTTTGTTACTGTGACATAAACAACTCATGAGTCTCATTAAGTTTGACATAAGCAAACTCAAGAGTCTCATTAATATCATTTAACAGACGTTCAAACACAGACATTTTATACATAAATGATATGCTGATGAGAAGACTTCGTTAAGAGAAGAGAAACATAAGCGAATTAGTAGAGAATGATCAAACTACACTTAAACTGATTGTCAAGCCGAGTTTTGATATCAATCTTCTGACTCAACTCAAATACTCGATTTCAACATTCTGACTCGACCTGATATCAATCTCGAGTCGATACTTGATTCAAGTACTCGACTCGACTCGTCAAGAAATTGAATATGACGTCAAGAAAACTAAATATAGAAATTTTTCCGGTTTTTCGCCTTTGCATTATCTTTTTGCATTATCTTTTTGATAGAAAGTCATAAAGAGAAACATGAAGAAAAACAGAAAGATCATTTGATAGAGAGCTTTGATAGAGAGCTATGATAGAGAGCTATGATAGAAAGTCATGACGAGAAACTATGAAGACTGTTTGATAAAGAGTCATGAAGAAAAGTCATGAAGAAAAGTCATGAAGAGAAGTCATGAAGAGAAGCTATGATAGAAAGTCATAATAGAAAGTCATAATAGAATATTTATCTATCTATCTTCATGTCTTGATGAGTCGAGTCGAAAATTTCGAATCGATACTCAATTTCAACTCTCTGACTCAACTTAAATACTCAGATTGAACATCTCAATTCGACTCAAATACTTAAGTTAAGAATTCTGACTTAAATCAAGTCTTGACGAGTCGAGTACTCAACTTGAACTCAAGTACTCGACTTGACGCGATCAGTCTAACTACACTGTTTGATTAAAAGTGTAGCATATAAACATTTTTGCAAGACATGATCAATCTGCATGAGAAAAATCTCTACAAATAATGCAAAACAGATGAGTTGCATGTTTTACAAGCAAAGCAAGTGTTTGCAGAGCGTGATATACAATGACAACAACGATCAATCTCAAGAATCTTATTTCTTCACTGAGTTCTGACTCTTGAATGTCTTGATGATAGAATCAATTTCTAGTTAAAGACATTGTCTGTATAGCTTGAAAGAACAGTAATGTGTATCAATATGATTAAAGAAGAAATCAACTGCAATATGCATATGTATTGCAGATGAAACATCTGCAACTTATGCTTAAGAAGTAAACTGTTAAAATCTGAGCAGTGAAAGATTTTATTCATCTTGAACTGTGAATCTGTTGCAAGAAAACTCTTTGAGTAATTTCTTGAATCTAAGAGAAAAATCAGCATAGAAATTGTGCTTTATGTATGTTGCATGCAACGTATACAACATATTTTCAATAAATCAACGAGATTTGATCATGTTTTTTTGCAAGCTGAGTAACGAAGACATTTTTCTTCACGCAGTCAGCTCAGATGCATAAGCAAATCTGAAAAAGACTCAAGAATGAGAAAAAGAAATTATGAACTTGACGCGCATATTGCAATGTACATTCGCAGTGCTGACATATGAGATGTACACTACAATCAACATGAGTAATTAGATGAAAGTCATTAGAAAGCTGATAAAAAATAACGCAAAACTTCATAAGAATCTGAAGATTCTAAAAATAGTCTGACTTAAGAAAGTAGCAGAGAGTGAAAAGACTCATTCATTGCTCATCATGAAGATAACAATCAAAGTGATGATGAATTGACTGATGAACGTGAGTATACTAAATGCATATCATGAATGTGCATGCAAGCTGTTTGAAAAGAACTGTTGCATCACACAGTGCTTCAGATGTCAAGAATTTGATCACATGATCAGATTTTGCAGAAAGAATCAACGCTGTGTCAAGTGCACAAATAAACATCATATCAAAAAATGCATGACATCTTTGAATAAAAGACATTGTGTTAACTTCAATGAAAATCACGAACTTTGAAGACACATCTGTCTCAAATAATGACAGCAGATGAAACAAGCATTCAAAATCTATAAAAACAGATCATTCAAATATTCAGAAACGTCTAAACACAATTGCACATTCTTGCAATTCTTGAACTCTTTGCTGTCTTTAAGCTTTGCAGATTCAATGAACTCTTTAAGTTTAATGAACTCTTCGAAGTTCATGAACTCTCTCAGTTCAATGAACTCATTGAGCTCAACGACAGTTGTGCTGAAAACATGCAGTTTAGTCACTCATGAATCAACATGACAAATGATAAAAGTCAAGAAAAGACGCATTGATCATTTCTTTTGCGTGAGTAGCGACTCAGATGAGATGTCGCTTAAGCAAAGTCAGAAACAACAAATCAGAAAATGAGACAGATTCTCAATGACTGAAAGCATTCAAAGAATCTTCTCTTTGCAAAGTCAACAACAGCTATAAATAACTTTATGATAAAACAATCTTTTTTATGAATATTGCAATACAACATCAGAAAATCATTAAAAATTCAAAAATCATTTTTAATCAACAGAGAAGTTCATGATTTTAACATTGTAATCATACAAAAGCAGAGTTGCAACATTAATGATACTCAATTATTTAACTCAGTTCACAACTTCTTTTATCTAGTGAAAAATACATCATCATAGTCAAGAACATGCATATATATGAACAAATGCTTAAAACTTAATCAATGAATGATAGAAACAGTTGAGTCAGACATTTGCTTAATCAGAATATTAACTTATAACATAAACAACGAAATGCAGATGTTACAACTTATAAATGTTTATAATTTATGTTTACTGTTCTTTACATTTATAAAGAAATCTTCAATCATTTCTCGCTTAAGCGAGTTACTTAAAAATGATTGCAAACAACTGATCATGAGAGATTTTAATCTACATCACTTTCATTAAGAAAAATGAAGATACTTCACTTAACATGCAGCGATCAACAGTTTACTTGACATCATTATTAATGCTAAGCTGAAATTATTGCTGAAATCAGACATTATTACTCGTAAGATTTACAATCAGTTTACAACTATTAATCTAGTCTTTAACAGCGAGAAAATACAGTTCATGACATGCAAGTGCAAAGTATGCATCAATTTACATCAAGAGTTGAATCATCTTTTAATTGTTACAGAACTGTGTTTATAAACAACTTCAATACAGTCTTCAACTTGATGATTATGAAAGAAAATGAACACAGAAGCATTGAGTGCATATCTGCATATACATCTTTTATCTAATCATTCTTTGAACAGCAAGATGATGATAAACAAAAGAGTGTGCAAAGTTATCAAGATGTTACAAAAAATCGTTAAGAAATCTACTTTCTTGACAAAGTTATCAAGTTGAGCAAAGAATTTCTGAAATTCAAACTGCTCAAAGATAGTAATGAAATCAAGATGACTGTAAATCATATGAAAAACACAAAGCACACTAAATGCATGAAATGAATATCTGAAACATAATGATCATAAAAATAAAATCATTCAACAAGCAAAGTGCGCACATTTCAGATCACAAATGCATGAGCTGAACAATGCACTCAAGTCAATATGATGCTTTGCAAAATGAGTTAAAATCGAAAGTCAGTTATTTAAAAAACTTTCTCAGTTTTTGTTATTGAAGTGAAGTGACACTGATCAAATGACAATGATGTTTGAGAAAAAAATTGAAATATTGCAAGAAAAATTCTTTTTCTCACTTTCTCAAACAAATGTTAATGACATCACAAACTCATTTATATTCTTGACAATGTCATTTAACTTATGCATTTCAAAAGATGAAGTGAGATAAACAATTAAAAGAGTAAAAGCAAACAAAGCATTAAACATCTCAAACATTTTAAACAGAGTGTTGCAGACAGATCTTGCAAAATTGACTTTGATATTAATGAGTTTATTCAATGCATGTATAATACATGAATATCATTCAAAGCAGTTCAAAAAAGCTTAAATGATAGTATTATACAAATTGAAAAAGAGCAATTATACTGATTCAAAAACATATCAACTCATTGCTTTGCTTGATATCATGAGCAAAGCTTTGAAGTTGATCATGATTAAAAGATTGAGCAATATAGTTGAGACTCATCACATGCTATCTGATGCTTAAATGAGAGCGAAATGCAAATAATTTGTGATTTCAACATTAAATTTACTAATAGATCAGATTCACACAGTATGAGACTGTAAAATCAAATATGTAACATTTATGCTAAGTTTAAATATCATCAAAGCATTCAATCAAGTCTTGCACATCAGACTTCTACATACTTTAAAATGAAAAGAAATTTAAACTACATAGTCAAATGAGCATGCAGCTTTCTTAAAAATTAAGAAACATTGCTGAAATTTGATGAATAAACAAGTGACATGCACAAGATAAATGCAAACATATCACAAAGATTTTTCATTTCATTGATTCTCTTTCTATTCTTCAACGCAAGTCTGATTAAGAAGTGCAAAGCATTGAGAATTAAGATTGAACATTGACAAAATCATGAGATGAAAAAAGTTAATATTAACTGATTTTTGTTGATTTTTCTGAGTTAGCTGTTAATTTCATGTGTCAGCTAACAATTAAAATTAGCTGACTTTTTCAGTTATTAGCTGACTATTAGCTGTCACTTAGCTGTCACTTAGCTGACTTAGCTGTGCACTTAACTAATATTGATTTTATCTCTTGTGATAATCATCACATCAATATTACTTATGTTATCTTTTTAAATGTTCGCGCATTCTGTTACTAAATCATTATATATAGTTAAGTTTCTTTAAATGTCTCTTTTTATCTCATTGCTCTTCATTCTTTTATCATTTGAATTGAATAAATTGTCTTTGCTGCAAATTATGTTATGTATGATAAGATATTTCTTTTCACTATACACATTTGAATCAATCTTCACTCTTTTTTCATTTAAATCAGTTAAATCATCTTTGCTGTAAATTATGTTATGTATGACAAGATATTTCTTTTCATCATACATGTTTGAGAATAGTACAACAATCAAGTGATTTGTGACATATTGATTTATCTAGTTTAAATTTCAATCATCATTGCTTTTAATGATGATTTTCATCGAAAGTCTGCGCTTGATTTGCATATACTGTATAAACTGCTTATATCTTCAAGCATCATTGATGATGCTAAATGATTCAGCAGACTTACTGTATCAGATTCTTTCTTCTTTTTTGATGCTCACTTTCTTCGCTCAAGAAGTTCAAGTAGTACGCAGTTTGAAAATCATAAACGCTTCTTCTTCGACGTGAATTCAATATTCATCTGAAGTCAAAGTCTTTATGACATTTAGTTTAACATCATCAGCATCTGACTTGTCAACGAAAGATGTATTTGCAATCTAGAGCTTAGCATACAGTATACAATCAAGAGAATGAATCAAATTTATCATGTTGATATTTCGTTCTTTCAATGTTTTCTGTGAGTTCATTGTACATCAATCTCTGTTAATCAACAATGAAAAGAACTTTTAAATACTTACTCGTTCATCTTGTTGTCACAAAAATATAGAATGAGTTTTTTACATAATAAGTATAGTGAGCATGCTGTACATCTTTCACACAGTATTAAACTTATTGTCTTTCGCTGAATGCACTTATGAGTTTTTGATTCTTGTTTTCATGTGTCATGATGTCAGATTGTCATTCAGATTTAGAACATAAATTGCAGACATCATAAGTTCAATGAATCTGTTTGCAGTTCAATGAATCAGATCATCATTCAGAGTTAAAACATAAATCAGATCAGAACTTAGTTTAATCATTATATACTCAACTCTCAAGCGTTGATTGTGAATTGATTAAAATTAGCAAGTTATAAAAACTCTATTCAATTCTGACATGCTCATAACACAGTCATCAATCTAATCATCATCATCTGAATTTAGTCACAGCAATCTTAAGTTTTAAAACTACTATCTAGTCTTGATTCTGCCTGATTCATGTATAATAAAAGTCTGATTTTCATTCTTTTCTTTTGCTCTTTATCTTTCGTTTTGTACATTATCTGATGTATATCTTGTATCTAGATTTTATCAAGTAATAATAATATCATTCTTTTATATTAATAGTATCTCTAGTTTAGTTTCTGACATCATGTACACATTATACGCAGCATCATAGTTAGCAAAACAAAAGTCATCAGATGAGTCAGTTTTAATGCAGATGCAAGTCATTTCACTCTTTTAAAATCACTTACAGAATTCTTTTGCATGTTTTCTCTTTATGTATTATGTTTCAATTAGTTAAGATTCAATCTAGATCTGATCGAGATATTGAGACAAATGTGATTCAACAGTCGATTCTTGATATGAAACATTTACGCATGCATTGATTCTCTTAACGTCATCATTCTAGAATAATATAATAATGAGCTTAATTTTGAACTGCATTTGACTTTCTCATATGCAGAATTGAAATCAATTATGATGAGTTACAACTCATTCTTGTCTTGAGTTTCTCACTATCTGTATCATCATTCTTCTATCATCTTTGTTAGATTAAAGTCGCGACAAAGCGAGAAAAAACATACTTTATTCTTCATGAAGAACTTCAAGACAATCTCATGATTCAGACTGTTTTCTGCAGAGCTCTTCTTCTTTCTCTTTCTGAATTCACTTCACTGACAGTTGAAGTTGTTGTTGATGTCTTCTACATCAGACAGCGAGTGCGCAAGAGAAAAGTATATAAATTCATTCTTCATGTTCAAATTGAGTTTCACTTAACTTTGTTTCATCAGCTTCTTTTGCAATCATCATCACATAGTTTCTTGTCTCAAGATAAACTGAGTAAATCACTGTCTTGTGATGAATGTGTGATTATCTGTGATCACTCTGTCAATGTATATGTTTCTTGATCTAAGCAGAATGAAGCATATCTTTAACTTTTCATCTCTGAAAGTGATTCTCAACTTGCGCATTCTATCTGTATTTCTCTATACTATGTTGAATCATAGTTGTCACAAGAATAATTATCAGAGATGTAATAGAATTAAACATGTGCTGTGTTAAACTTGTGATGTCAAAGCTCTTGTGATGATCATTATGCATGAGAAATGTCAATGCTTTTGTTAAAATGAAGTCTCTGAACATTTCTGATAAGTTAATCTTCTCAACATCAGCGTAAGAGTATTTCAAGAAGATTATTTTACATCATGATGATCAATGTTTAGAAAGATGTTGTTCTTCAATAAAGCATGAATTAAATTCATTGAAACTGTGCTGTTGATAAAATTGTAATAATTGAGAATCAAGATGCAAATCTTACACATCATATGAAATCAATAGTTACTTATGACATCATACATCTGAACTGTGTTAGTCTGAATGAACATCATTCAATCATGATTGCTTTACTCTTCTCACTTCATGAGATGTTGATTTCATCTTTACATCATTGTCTCTTTAATTGATAATTCAAATTATGCAATTAATTACTCTCAATTATATGCTTTTTATAAGAGTTGAAAGATTGACTTTTTGCTGAGAATCAGCTCATGATTCGCAGTCTTCGCTTGCATATTCAATCATAATCATAGCTCGCAGATATAAAATCGTCTGTCACATGATGTTTTTATGCATGACTGTTGAAATTTCTCTCTTGCATTAAATACTTTTACTTCAAATATATGATGAGTTGTGATGATCATCTTTTCTTCATTGTCAATCATAGAACGAAGAATTTGTAAACTTCATGCTGCGTGACTTGATCTTGAAATCAATGAAGACATGAGATGAATCATGTTGAGAGTTTGATAGCATGCTTGACGCGTTCAAAGTACGCTTTTTATTTCTTCTATGATCATTCTTGTTGAACGACAGTGTAAATGTAGACTGCTTGTCATTAATAATGAAATTTAACGTGAATTTTATACACATCAATGATTGTGTTTTCATTGATAACAATTCTTAACTGTTTTTCTCTTTCAAGTCAGATTTCAACTTCTTTCTACATCTTGTTGAAGCATGAACAGATTCAAAGTCATTTAATATTGATTCTTTAATTGAGCTTGAATCATTTTAACACAGAGATAAGCTGATGATACTTGAGATAAGTGCAATAAATAATGATCATGCTTATCTTGCACTCATGACTCTTTCGTTTAATCATGTGCATAGCTGCAAAATGATCTTTTGATATATTTTACATCAATATGTAAAGTGATGACTAAATTATATCATAAATTCAATGAAGTCTTAAAAGTAAAAAGCGCGCGAAGAAATAAAGATTGCAGAAAGTAAACAAGAACATGAATAAAACTAACTTTCAATTCAATTTTTATTTGACTTGAATTTTGACTTAATCAGAACTAGATTGTTTCTAGATGCATTCAAACTCATATTTTCTGCATCATTTTTTGACATTGAATATATAGTTATCTGATGCTTTGATGATGTTATGTTGAAGACATCATGTTAACACAAGATGAAACAGATTCTTTCATTTCACTTATCTTTAAATACATTTGATGATGAGTAATTTAACGCGTCTTCAAGTGCATCTGATGAGAAATCTTAACTTTTCAACATTGAATCTATAATTGTCTGATGCTTTGATGATGTTATGTCAAAGACATCATGTTGACACAAGATGAGACAGATTCTCTTGTTTCAATCGTTTTTAAATATCACTGATGATGAGTAATTCAACACGTCTTCAAGTGCATCTAATGAGAAATCTCAACGCTCTGAATTTCATTTCAGATTGAAAGTCATTAGTCTGAAGTTTCTTTACGTGAATGCAGCTACTCAGATCACATCTTCGACTGACGAGCATGATAAAACAATCATCTTCGTCACATATATAAATTGCACAACGTTTCATTTAATGCTCAAGCAGACTTTCAATGATATTGAAAGTTGAAATCATTTATCACTCATCTCTCGTCATCGAAAGATGTCACACAAAGCGAACTCATCTCTTAGTTGCAAAATCTCGTCATCACTTTTCATCTTTTCTGATAATAGGTTTATTTCATTGAAAGTTCATTGAGATGAATGCAGAATCTTGATAAACAGTGAGTTGATATCATTTAGTCTTATGAGTTCTTGAAGTTCAAGATCTTCATTAAATTTAAATATTATGAATAGTACTTGATACAAGAAGTATGTTTTTTATCATTTATCATCATCATGTGAAAGCTTCAATGCATTGATCAATAATGCAAAGCAAGTTTCTGCATATGAGTTTGACAATAAGAACAGTCAAATGCAATATCTCTTTCAAGTCAACATATCAACTGATGAGCGCGATAAAATCATCATCTTCGTCATAATTACAGATTGCACATCGTTTTATTTAATGCTCAAGCAGACTTTCAATGATAGTCAAATGCAATATCTCTCTCAAGTCAACATAGTTACATCATTGACAGAAACATCAGTATTCGCGAGCAAAGATGAACATCTGACGTGTTCAAATTTGAAGAGCATCTGTTGAGAAACTATTAACTCACTCATCTCATATCATCAGATTTCATGCATATCAACATCATTATTCATTTCATCGTCAGCAGCTTCATCGATCATTGAAATTTGACATGCACACGCAAGTTGTAAATGACGTGAATTACAAGAATGTTTAAAGCGTGAAACTTTGTATGCGAAAAAATATTCTAAAAAAAGATGATGATTTTGAATAAAATATGATTACGTCTTTCATAATATATATCAAGCAGAATCTGAACAAGATCTGAATTAATAAAATGAAAGTGAGCAAGATCTGAATGAGATTTGAGTGAGCAAGATCTGAGTCAGATTTGAGCAAGATGTAAACAAGATTAAAGATAATGACAATGAATATAAGACTGTTTAATTACTGTATTAAATGTTACTAAATACTATTATTACTATGATACAAGCAAAAGCAGACACTTGATTTACTATCACTGCAATATACTACTTATCATTGATGACATTGCATATGAATGAATCAATGTTTCATAGAAAGATTTCTCAACAGTAACTTTGAATTTGTATAATCAATATTGATTGACATCGTTGATATGAGACAATTTCAAGCTCAAAACTAGTTGAAATGTTGATGTTATATAGTTTATTTTATTCAGTTTGCTAAAACTTCAAGTTGCATATTAACTGTTTACTGTAATGATCTCTCATACACTTTCATTATCAATTATACTAATGAATTTGTAGATTTAGCTATTATTATTTCTAAGTATGCTTGCAATCAGTCAACGTGAATCAATGATCATAATACTAGCTATTAAATGATTCTTCAATATCATCTTTGTTGCGCAATACATCAATATTCATTGCATGATCATTTTGCTGTTTAAACATTTCATACTTCTCTGCATTTGCTAGTATTGAGTCGTTTTTAGAATTTCTAGTATATCACAGATGTTCATCTGACTTCAATCTCAACTTCTTCATCAATTGTGATCAAGTTCAATTTCACTGTGCCTGATATTTCTTTATCTTCATCTTCTTCTTTCTCACTGTCAGCTTGTACAAGCGAATCTTCATCTCTTCATCAAAAGTTGCATCATTCAAACTTGAGCTTTGATCATCAATTCAATCTTAAGATGTACTCATTTATTTATTGTTCTTGACTGACGTGCTTTCTGTTTTCGCTCTAAATTCTGCTGCAAGCTGAAAGTTCATTAGAATCAATTGTACATTGAAATTCTATTAATCAACTATTAGTTTAAATGTTTATTATCAATTTATTTCAACTGAGAGTAATTCACTGAACGAAGCGTAATGATGATCAGAAGAACAACTCATGTTTCACTTATATTCATCTGTTTTCAAGTGCTCTCTATGTCATCGTTATTCTTATAATCATCGATTTTCAATAACACTTTATTGCTTTTCTTGATCATTCTATTCAAACTCTTTCACTAATCATTCATCTCATCTTTTGAAAGATCATTCAAGAATGTCACATATTCATTGAAAATAAAAGTAATATTAAAAATCTTTCTTACATTTTCTCTTTTAACAAGTTTCATGATTCAAGTACAAAGAAGTAATAATATCACGTTTTGATGAGCAATGATTTGCTCATTTCAAATTATCATTAAACATCGTCAGTCAGTTATAATGATCAGCATATTGTCATTTCTGTATCTGATGTGTAGATTTCAATTAATCTGCAAAACTTACATGAAGATTTCAGACTTTTGAACTTTGCAAGTATGCATGTTTTCATCTGTCACTCTCAAATGCAGTGAGCTATCATTGCTGAGATGAAAGTGATCAGAAATATTAATAAAACATTGAAGAATTCTCTGATATGATCTTGACTTGTAAACGACTCTTTTTCTTGAGTAAATGTCGTTCTGACAAGCATCATTGCAATGATTAAGACAAGAAATCTTTGTTTTGATGATTATGTCATGATTAATCAACATTTTTTAATCAAGATGTAATCTCATCTTCATGCATGTATAATCATCATTCTGTAACAAGATCTGTGTCGCTTGTTGAATCACTTTCTCGCTGCAATACTGTTGTCAATTATATACATTTAATACTATTTTTCAAGTCTTAAACATTGCATGATCTCATCATATTTTGAAGCAATTATACATTTATTAATATCAATGAGTTAAATTTATTGAGAAGTTCTGTTGCTTATCTGACACACTTCATGAAGCATGAGAATGAAGTCAACTCTATAGCGCGAGTTGTTCATCAATGTTTTCAGATGTTCAATCATATCAATTCATATTTTATGAATTTGATTGTTAAATCATGACTTGATGTTATTTGATCATGACATGATCTTCTTACTTGCTTGATCACTTAGAATTCAAGCTTGAATGTAGAGCAGATAATTCTTTATCACTGATGCATGCTTCTTAATGAATATTTCTCTTTCTCGTCATTTTACGCTTGATCATAGATAGATTCTTTTAATAACTGAACTTTCATAGTTCTGTTTTAATTTCTTTGACTTATTCTTCATGAACTTTTGTTGTCGAGAATGATCAATCTGAGATGACTTGAAAGATGTTGATTCAAATGATTGATTTTAACTGCTTGACTCGTCACATTGCTGATGATGAGTGATGCACTTCTTATCACGATGACATCATTGCTTTTTGAAGTGCTGAATCATTGAGATTGACTGTGTCTTTTTCTTTATCAGTACTTAAAACACTGAAAGATGTGAAAAGTCTGACACTCATTTGCACATCACTTTCATTAAACGTCGATTCATTTATATTGCTATTTGAGTATTCTTTGTATCTATCATCATTATAGTGATCATTGTTCAATGAGTCTTTGAAGCGCTTTGAATGTTTTGAATTTATAGTCTTCAAGATGATGTTTTGTTTCATCTGTCAACTCTGATATCAGCTGCAGTTTTATCTTTAGAGTTTATGAGAACTGAAGTATGTACACTATGACTTGAGCTTATGACGAAAACGCAAGACATTCTTAATATCATAAGAAAGTTATCAATTGTTGAAGCAATAAAAGCTGCAGTAGAAGCGACAGTAGATAGTATAATTAACAACTAATATTTGAAAATACAAAGTAATAATGTGATGTATTGATGAGAGATATCAATACTATAGTTGAGAAAAAAACTCAAGTGAATAAACAAATGATGCATTTACATGTTATATTAGCAGAGTTTTGATGAGTTAGCTAAGAAGTGTTGATTCAAACACTTTCTACAACGATTAAATGATTGATTCAATGAACATCAAATTAATCAAATATTGTTACTCTTTTAATCATATGTTTCATAATTGTTATAAGACACAGTGACTTGAATGATTCTGTCTTCAACTTGTTTGCTTGCTCAACTGTTCAATGCTGCGTTTTCTGATGATGATGATGTGCTCTCTCTTCACGTTTTAATATGCAAAGCAGTTAGTTAAATAACATCAAAATGAGTTATGAATACATACTGATCTTTGAGATTACTTTGCTTCTTCTAATAATGAAGCAAAATCATAAGAATCTTTTAATATACATTTCTGTAAGAACTGCTTTTCATTCTCGCTCGTTCATTATGCTGATGTTTGCTGTATCATCACGTTCATAGAAAATTGTATATTTTCTTTTTTATAGCTTAACTTCAGACTTATTAAATTTATAAAAGTCGTAAAGTTTAAGTCATCAATCTCAATCATGCTCTTTGCAATGTCTGATACTAGTAAATCTTGTGATCTGCAACAAATACTATGAGAGATATTGCAATGAACTTGAATCATGATGTTCTGTACTGTTTTGACAGATTTATGCATATTGATATCATTAGTTGAAGAAGAACTCGTACTTGAAGAATTTGATATGCTAAATGATGTCACTATGTGCTGAATTTCATTCACAGATGCTACTGTTCAAGTTTTGACTCATTTTCTCTTATTGTAATTGCATTGTTATGCTATAAAGACAAAACATTTGTCTCTTCAAGATTTTAAAATGTTGTTGAAGATATCAGTAAATTGTTTATATATATTTGCAAAGACTTAATCGAGAAGACTTTTGACTTTGTGTATGTTCAATCTGACATCTAGAATATTTAACTTGTTCATTTTACGCTGTAAATGACTTGAGATAAGAAAATATACTGATTCATTTATTTCTAGTTGAGATTGTATGATATTTTCAAATCATGTCATTGAATCAAAAGTCTTATTAGTCATTGCTTTAATCATGTTGAGTGTTATTGTAGTTGTTGTTTACATTCAAGTCAATAAATCTAGTATGATGAGTGACTTTCGCATTCGTATTTCACACTAGAGCTAGTTGATAATGATCAATCTTAGTGATTCATTGAATCTAAATTCAATTCAATGAATCTAGTACTATCTCATATCAATTATCGTTCATTTAAGAACATTGACATGCTTCATTTCTTCAACATAAATTAATTGCAATGAGACTTAAGATATAATATCATACAAGTACAGTTTGTCAAGCATTTATATAATTTCACGTCATTAATATGATATTACTACTATATATCACTAATAATAAAAGTTCTACAAATATCAAGACGTGATGTGAGAAGTAATTGAATGTGAGATGACAGTTCTCATGCTTCTTACTTCATCTTTATTTGAAAAGACATATTTTCTTCATCATTCATTAATTGCAAAGATTAGTAAGCTACGAATATTCATCTTTCATTTTTCAAGAGATTCATATTGCTCAACAGAGATCATTCTACACTATATAAATCTCAAATATCTGTCTCAGTTATTCTTCTTTTTTACTCATCATCAAATCTTTTTTCTTCTTCTTCTTAATTTTATCTCTTATTTTTTTCTCTTAATATATAACAGTAAGTTATTGTATCAACACATATATTTTCTTCTTTCGTCGTTTAGTCTTTCTAATGATCTAGTCTTTATCTTCAACAACATACTCTTTCTGTCGAGTTTATGCTGAATTGAGACGTAGCATAAATCTTTAAGACTGAAATTCTAAGATTTCAAAAACTTTTCAATTAACTCATTGAGATTGAAAGAATATCTCTTTGAAGCGCTTCTTTTGAATCATATTGTTAATCATGAACAACAACATCTTTTGTCAATGCAAACTCAGCTAAGTTATATATTAACAGTGATGATAGTTGCAATGTACACGCAGTCTTTTCTACAAGAAAATTCGATCAAGATTTTAATCTGTCTTTCATTGAACAGATGAATCATGAATATACTCTTGAAACTGACTTATGATGTTAAATTATTATTTTGAATTCTTATTAGCTGATCTACAGAAAAGTTCAATCAAAGCTTCAATTCTGTCTGTCATTGAACAGATGAATCGAAGCTTGAAACATGTCTGAAGACTTGAAATCAGAGCTTCAAAGAAAGAGAATCAACTCTGCACACATGTATCATATAGTTCTCAGCTCAATGATTATTGACTGATGCTGTTGATTTGTTAGCTGAGTTCAAAAAGATTAACTCTCAGAATGTTAACTCATTTATCTGATGAAAATTCTTCATTGTTGATGAAAATGTCATGTTCTATTTATCTGATTAATAACTTGATCACTTAGCTCAAGATCTTTCTTACACAGTTTTAATTCTTTCTGTCATCTTCAAGCATACACATTGCATTGAGAGCAAAGAATGTATACTCTTAAAATTAACTTCTGATGTTAAATTCTTATTTTGAATTATTATTATGCTGATTTGCAGAATAACACAATCAGAATTTCAACTTTGTCTGCAATTGAGCAAATGAATTAAAAGTATACTCTCATAATTGACTTCTGACGTTGAATTCTTATTTTGAATTTTTATTATGCTGATTTACAAGATAGTTTGATCAAGAATTCAATCTGTCTGTCATTGAACAGATGAATCATGAATATACTTTTGTAATTGACTTTTGATGTTGAAATCTTATAACATTGATCTGTCAAGACAGAGATTGTTGAAGACTTTATTGAAGACGTTGTGATGAAGCGAGAGAGTAAAAAAATACAGAAGCATTTGAAAATCTTTCAAGAGTTCAAATTTAATATTATGTTTTATCAAGAACTCAAGATTCATCTCAAATTCTGTGAACTTCTTGAATTTTTCTATACTTATTTAAAGAGTCAACTTGCTAAGATATAACACATTTCTAAAAGTATGAACAAAGTTCAATGAATATTCAGTCAATGTTATTCTGTTCAGCGAAGTGTGCAACAAGAAAAAATAAGATAATGTATTAAATCAATTGAAATCACATACAACACTTATACATTTGTTATTGAAAATGAGAACATTTAAAGAGAAGACGCTGTTTCTTGTTAATAAGATACAAAAAATGTATTCAGATCAATTCATCAGATTCAAATAAACATCAATCATGAACAAAGTCTTCGAAAAAATTGCTGCAACGACAAGCATAATTGACTTCAGAATGCTTGAAAAGCTTATAAAGATGAAGTTAATATACGAAGTATCTCGATTTCAGCAAAATATTCAGTGTATCAAGAATGACAGACTGAGAAAAGACTTATTTACTGACTTGACAATTTTGTATGTTGACTTGACGAAGATTCAAACACGCTTTCTTGAAGTTGAGATGAAAGTGTTGAGAAAAGCTAAAATCTCTGATAGATCAAATGCAAAGTCAAATTTGTATTCATTTCAAGTTACTTCAGATTTTTTTGAAACTGTTCATCATCTTTGTTGATCATGATAAAGAAAATTTAGCCTTGATTGCTTTTTCTGTCTCTGTAACACATGACACTTACATACATACTATTTATTTAGTTCATCAAACTTCTTGACTGCTTTCGTTTCATTAGTAAGAAAGTCTTTGTCATAAAAGATATTGTAAGTGTCTCAATCAATGAAGTTATTAATGTAAAAAAAGTCTTTCTGTTTTATTCTCTTTCGCTTAGTGATTGTTGATACAACATGTAAACTTCGTAAAATTGTTAACATGTTGTAAAATCTTCTGTCGTTGATGAAACAAGAATTCTTGAATATTTGTTTTGATCAGTGTTTTATGTTATGAACATGTCTGAATCAATCAAAATTCAGATGACGTTATGCCTAGTTTGAATCTAGCGCATCTCTATTGAATTCTTCAAGTCATTCTCAGCACTTTCTCTCGTTGTTCAGCACTTTCTTCATTCATCTCTTTCATCATTCTTTTAAATAAACACATTTGATATATTACATCACATCTGTATCAAGTCTAGCGCAGTCTCAAGTTATTATTTATAGAAGAGCTTGCACTCTTTCTCTTCTGTATTCTTAATGTCTTGTTATAGCTATCTCTAAAGAGCAATACATACATATCAGTCTCGAGTCTTTTTGATTGAATGATCTAGACATGATTTCAACATTACATTAAGAATCTCATTTATCATACGATACAGATGCTCATTATTCGTTCAATATACTCATTCAGGCAGATCGAGTCTAAAGAAATTCATTTATCTAATAATCAACACAATCAAAAGACAGAACAACACTAAAGAGTCTATAGAATCAACAGCGAGACTGATTGAATTGCTAAACGACTTACAGCTCATTAAGTATGCATCATTCATCTCAATTAATAAAATCAGCGATAAAAAACCTTCGTTGATTGTTAGAGAATCAAATCGATCAAGAGAATCAATCAACTCTCAAACTCAACAACAAAAATAACTTCATCTTCTATTGTTAAGCATTGCTCTTCGCTCAATTTCTTTCTTTTAAAACTCTCGTTTAATTCAATCTCTTCTTTCTTCTTCTTCATGTTTTGTCTCTTCAAAGAGTGTTTTGAAGCTTCATTCTTCATTGTTGAAAATAATGACTCATTCGCTGAAATCATAACATCTTCTATGACTATGAAAGCTTTGAAGAAACGATGCGAAGAGCTGAAAGCTAGACTACAAGCTAGAAAGATTATCTCGTCATCATCAATCTACTCTGAGCATTCTAGATTTCAGAAAATACTCGATTCTTTATTGTTCACTGATGAAAAAAACTCTATCTGAAAGAACTGATATGAAAAAGTTCAGAACAAGCTAGAAATTAACGTCAATCTCTTTTCAAGTGAACAAGTCAAGCTGAGTTACGTACATTTCAGATTATTCAATGATGCAACTGAGATCACTCAGTCAAGACGCGAACGTGACTGTTTCAACTCATACAAGATCGTCGATGAGCTTTTGAAAGAGTTAGCTCAGTTGTTCAATGACTCAGATAAAGAAGTCAACTTTCGTAGAAACTACTACAACTTGATTCAAGAACAGAAGAAATTCAGCGAGTTTTATACTTAATTTCAACGACTATTCTTCTATCTAGACTATCAAGAAAAACAGCTGATTGTTGATCTAAAGAATAAAATAAATCTTCGACTTCGATTCGCTTAAGTAACTCAATTAATTCAACTCAGTACTTTGAAAGAAATTCGTTTCTATCTCATTCAAATGAATAACGATCAACGAGCTATTTGAGAGATCAAGAATAAAGAAGTAATAATCAAAGCTTAAACAACTAAACAGATCATCTTTGTTGAAGAATCAGTCAGAGCTACTCGTAGAATCATAGAAATAAAGATGACTGATCAGTTAAAACCACGCGACGCTGTTTTGACTAGCGTCAAAGAAAATGACTTATTAATTGAAAACTGCTTTCTATGTCATAAGTCTGATCATACTTCTAAAGAGTGCTTGAATAAATCTTTCAGAATTAACGCATTAAATGACGAGTTTAATCATTCTTTGAACTTCAATTCAAAGTCTGATTCAAAAAACTAATCATCTCTTTCAGAATCATTGAAAAGATAGAGATCATTTCTTTGTGCAATTTAATCAACGAAATTTCATCTATCAAAAAGAACTACTTCGAAAAGTCATTTCTAGTCAATGTCACTCTATTCTCGCAAGATGAATTCTTCAAGCTACGATCTCTGATAGATAGTGACTTAATGATCTACATCTTGATTCATACAAAGCTAGTCAATCAAATATGTCAGAAGCTTGAAATTCAACTCATACAACTAGCTAAAGAAAAGTTAATAAGAGAATATGACGAAAAGCTGACAAAGAAGATCATTACTCATAAAATTCTACTCAATCTCACAGTCAAAAGTCATAAGAAATTGACTATTTCAATGTTAATAGCTGATATAAATCATCATGATGTCATATTAGAAAAGCTCTGAATGAACAAAAATGAAATACTACTAAATATGCAAAATGATGTCATCATTTTTTGAATCAATTAAAAGCTTTCATTTCTGTTTTTTTATGTCAGTCAGAGCTTCACACTCAAAATGATCATGATCATCAAATTCTTTTATCAGTTCAGCTCTCAAAGTGCTTCAACGATCAGCTTTTACTGTTTTGAAAAAGAACTTTTTTATATTCAGTGTGAAAGCTGCATCTTTTCATGCACTGATTAAATGATCAAAGAAGAATCGTATCGAGATTTTCGCTATGTCGATCAAAGATATTAATAGAGAAATAATCTACAACACTCAATGTGAACTGAACGTTCTAGACGTCGCTTTCATCAATGCACTCGCTCAAAATCTAGAAGACATCAAAGTCAAGCTATCTTTGAAATATCAGAATTTTCTCAACGTGTTTGATCAAGTTTAAGTTGATAAGCTATCATCTCATTGTTCATATAATCATAAGATAAAGCTCACTAATGATGTCACTTCTTCTAGAAGTTGAGCTTATCAAATGTCACTTTACAAGCTTCAGAAGATCAAAGAATATCTGAATGAAAATCTGTTAAAGAGTTTTATTACTTCTAGCAAGATCTCATATTTCTCACTCGTTTTATTCACTCTGAAAATCAATGATGATCTTCGCTTCTGCATTAACTATTAAAAGCTCAATGTCATTATCAAAAGAAATCGCTACTCTTTATTGCTCATAAATGAGATGATTGACAAAATTGTTGATTGCAAGCATTTGACTCGACTGAATATAATTTTCGCTTTCAACAAACTTCGTATGCACTTTGATAGTGAGAACTATACGATCTTCATTATTGCTCTAGAAGCATACAAATCAAAGATTCTATCATTTGAATTAACAAACAATTCAATCTTGTTTCAGCAATATATGAACAATGTTTTATGAGACTTTCTAAATAACTTCTGTCAAGCTTATTTAGATGACATTCTCATATACAGCAAGACTCAAAAGAAGCATAAACAACATGTCAAAATGATACTAGATCATCTACAAGATGCTGATCTGCAGATAGATATTTGAAAGTGTGAATTCAACGTAGAAGAAACAGTCTTCTTAGAAGTCATAATATCAGAACAAGATCTTTGCATGAACTTTATCAAAGTGAAAGCTATAGTCAATTGAGTTACATCTACTAATCTAAAAAAGATACAAAACTTCGTTGACTTCGTCAATTTCTATCAATGCTTCATTAAGAACTTTTCAAAACTAGTCAAGTCATTCACTCAGCTGACTTGAAAAGACATGTCTTTTGTTTGAAATAAAGTCTGCGTCAAAGTCTTTGACAATCTAAAGAAGCAGATCAGCTCGATCTCAGTTCTACGTCATTTTAATGTCAAACGTTAAGCTATTTTGAAAATCGATGCATTCAACTATGTAAAAGATGACATACTATCTCAGTATAATGACGAGAGTGTACTTCACTCGATAGTCTTCTATAGCAAGAGCATGATTTCAGCTGAATGCAATTATCACATCTATGACAAGAAATTGCTAACTATCATTCAATGCTTTGAACACTAATGATTTGAACTAGAAGATACTGAACTATCTATTCAGATGTTTACTGATTATCAGACTTTGAAGATCTTTATGAAAAACAAACAGCTGACTCAACGATAAGCAAACTACCTGAATATTCTATTGAAGTTTAACTTTCAGATTATTTTTCAATCAGACAAAATAAACATTAAAGTCGATGCTTTAATTAGAATGTTGATGATCAATAGATCTGAATCAGCTAAAGACATAGATGATCATTTTCAGACTATACTGATCTCAAATCAAATAAACGTTTTATTGATTGAGTTTGAAATTGAATCTGAATACAAGATTAATCTCTATCAACATGTACATTTAGTCAATCAGAAGAATGAACTATGCAATGAGTATTGACAAGCTATGAACAAAAGCGAACTGAAGCTTCATGACATGAAGCTAAAGAACTGTCAAATCATTGACAACGTTTTATTCAAAAAGAATCTACTATGAATGTTGAAACAAATGCATACGAAATTGCTTTGAAAGATTCATGATCAATCATCAATCTTGCATTCTGACATTAAATGAATGATTGACTTAGTTCAATGCTTCTACTATTGATCAGATCATCAAGTAACTATTCAACAATACATTTGAAACTGTCATGTTTATCAGCGAAGCAAAGCATCTCAAGATGATACAAATGATTTGCTTCAGCCTCTATCAATTTCTCAGCAGCGTTGACAAGATATAGCTATGAACTTCATCACTGAGCTATCTTTATCGAAAAACTATAACATCATTTGCATTATCATATATCATCTCTTCAAAGAACGTCACTATGTTCTCTGTCATTGAGAAGACAATGACATCTCAATTGAAGAAACAGTATGAATCATGCTATGAAATGTTTATCAACTTCATGATTTATTCAGTTTTATCATTTCAAATAAAGACTTTCAATTCATATTGATCATGTGACAAAGTCTTTGTAAACGACTGAAAATTAAAGTCAATCTATCAACAGTTTATCATTCAGAAATTGATGATCAGTCAGAACAAGCTAATCAAGATGTTGAACGTGAACTTCAAATTTACTGCAATTACATGCAGAATGACTGAGCTAAATGACTTTCAATGATGAAATTCAGTGACAATTTCAATACATTCTTGACTATCTCAATGATCTCTTTCTACTTTAATAAAGACTTTCACTCTCGAATGAGTTTCGATTCAGATATGACTGATTATGAAATGACTCGTCAATGTATTAAAGCTAGAAAGATCGATGACATTGTCATTTGAATGAGCGAATTTCTTATCTTTGATCATCAACAATTGAAAAAGATCAAGCAGATCAATGAAGCTCAGATAAACAAGCATAGACGAGACATCATTTATGAAGTAGATGATCAAGTTTGATTAGTCTTTGAAAACATCAAAATCACTAAATCATGCAAAGATTTGAAAAATAAGCAGCTCGATCTCTATTCAATCACAGTCAAAGTTGAGATCTTCTATCGTCTTCAACTATTTAAAAGCATGAAGCATATACATTCAATGTTCAGCTTGAAGTATCTATGATCTTCATCAAACAATCTTTTATTGAAACAACATTCTGAGTCTTTTAAATTAATGATCATTGAAGAGAATGAAAAGCATTGAAAAGTAGATGATATATTGAACTTCAGACAATATAGAGAAAAACTACAATACAAGATCAAATGAATTGAGATAAATCGTGATGACGAATGATACTATGTCAATAAAGAAGAATTCAATGACTTGAAGAAAGTTTTGAATGAATTTCACAAGCTATACTTGAATAAGTTGCATTAAATTGAAAATACGATGAATTTTTTGCTTTTATTTCTTTTCTATTCATGTAAACATGAATGTTCAAAGAAAGAAGTAATGTTATGAACATGTCTGAATCAATCAGAATTCAGATGATGTTATGTCTAGTTTAAATCTAGCGCACTTCTATTGAACTCTTCAAGTCATTCTCAGCACTTTCTCTCGTTGTTCAGCACTTTCTTCATTCATCTCTTTCATCATTCTTTTAGATAAACACATCTGACATATTACATCACATCTGTATCGAGTCTAGCGCAGTCTCAAGTCATTATTTATAGAAGAGCTTGCACTCTTTCTCTTCTGTATTCTTAATGTCTTGTTATAACTATCTCTAAAGAGCAATACATACATATCAGCTTCAAGTCTCTTTGATTGAATGATTTAAACATGATCTCAACATTCTATCTTCATCATCTCATGTACTTTTTGTTGTGTATTTTTATTTCAAGACTTCAGTAAATTAATGAAAGCATCAGTGTATTTCAAGAAACAGTTTCTGTCATTTCATTGAAATTGATCAATGATTGATATGATGAGCTGTAGTCACTCAGACAAATGATCATTCAATGTGTCTGATGAATCATTGCTTGAAGCAGATGACTCTTGTATCAGAACACAGTCACGTCTTCATTTTTCACTTTTCTGTCAGTTTAATGCACAAATAACTCTATCTTTGACGAGACTATTTGAATCATTCTCGTTCTTCTCGTCTCACTTTCAGCATACGAAAGAATCATGAATTGTTATAAAACATAATTCTGCATTGACTGTGTTCTTGACTCACTTATCAAGATCATGATTAAATACTTGAATTTCATTTATGACATTGCAAGATTCATGAATGAACACAGTTAATGCATTCAGAAATTCGAAAATATTAAGATTCTTCATCAGTGTAAATGCAAAACATCATTTCTTTGAATCTAGTCTTGCATCTAGAATTTGATAGCACTGTGCATGAAATACTAAAATGCTCAATTTGCTAAAATTAATAGTTCAACAGAGAATTGTTATCATTGCACTCATTGTATTCTTCTTTATCTGAATGAATTTAGTCTTTTCATACAATAGTACATTCTTCATTGCTAGCAGATTAAAATGTCTTGTGTTGTGATGTATCAATTGATTCAGAAAAGTATCATGTTTATTTGTGCAGTCAAAGAATTTCTTAATCAGATGTTTATGACAAATCTTCTCATATTTTGTGTTAACATTGTCAACGATGTCATATCAATGAATGAAATTCGCGTAATGAGTCATTGCATGAAACTTCGAAATATTGAAATGTCTCTGTTGTGTATCTGTATTGAGAGATCAAAGATGTCAAAAAACTTTCTTTAATTTGTTTCATCGAAAAAGAGCGTGCTGCATATATCTAAGAATGTCTTCATCATATGATGTATATTGAGCGAGCATTATAAAATCTATCATTGCTCAAGTACAATGCATCGCTGCAAATGATTCATGAGTAAGCAGTGATGCAATGATTGAAAGTATCTGATAAATCACGATCTTTCTATTTAAAGTTATTCACTGTTTAATGACATTATACTTTGTAAAGATTTTGAGTTCAACGAATGCAAATATATTATGAAATCGTTTGTTCAACTGAGTTACATCGAAAGCATGATTAATATGCAGTTGATATTCTTTCTTCTTTCTAGATGCAACAATTCTCTTCTCAATAAGTTCATCAAGTTAATTAAGCATGTAGATAACTGTGTCTTTGAGTAACTGATGCAAAATATCGATCATCATACACTCATGTATGTTAATCATGTAATAAGATCACACGAAGTTGCAAATAAAATGAACTCAGATACTATTCTTTTTAGAAATATTGTTTTTTTTCTGCTGTCAAATCTGTTTCTGAGTGAATTAATGAATATGTGATTGTCAGATACTCATGAAATTCTCTCTTTTCTGAGAAGATATCTGATAAATAAAGCATTGCTGATTCTTCTTTATGCTCATAATTAAAATCTGTTCTTCATAGTTCATCATGAATTCAATGATAATAAAATGACACTTTCTCGTAAAATCATCAGCGCAGACGATGTCAACATCATCTTTGATTGCTTTCTTAATTGCTGATATAATGAGTATCAAACATATTCTTAAAGAAATGATGCTGCTTACGTTCAAGTATAGTTGATAAAGTTATATGTCAAATCTGAAACTTTATTTTATTGCAATCGCTGTTAACAATAAAAAGAAATGTCTGAAGAATCATCTTTGATCTGAATTGTGCTCATCATATACATTGAAGCAAGTTCTTAATAATAAGATAAAAAGATCATGCAATGAAATCATTTTGATGTTGAGTCAGAGCTGTCTTGTCTGTTGTCAGTAGAAGCAACACTATAGTGATGTCATCAGAAAGCTTCTCTTGTATTTTTCATCATCAGTTGATCATGTGCATCTCACTATAAACTTAACAATTGTTCGCGTTGTAATGATGAATGAGCGCATAAACGAGATCTTTTTCAAAGAGTCAATGTTTCAGAAGAAAACAAAGTGAGTTAATAATATTCTGATATTTAATATCATATTAAACTGCATCTGCTTCTTCATACATAAATGATATACAGAATGCTCTTGACTGTCATTGTTCATTATCAATATCATATGATATTCAATGCAATAAATTCAATCACTTATCAAACGTTTGAAAGCTTAGTGATGAATGAAGTGAGTGTAATCATATATCATCAAAGTACTTATGTACATTTTCTTTTGTAATTTTAGTTTGATACAGTCATAATGCAAATGCATAGTCTGTCTTGTTCTGAAAGAAATGATACTTTGTAATATATGAATCATCACATTTTCATCAACGTTTTCTTGATTTTTCTTCAGAAATCATCATAAATATGTTGATGATCATTGCAGCTCTTTTTTCAATAGTCTTCTTGAATGACTTGATTCATATGATCAAAGATGTTGACAGAAATCTTGACTTAACATGAATAAATTCAGTCTGTATTGAAGTTCAATCTTTATTTGATGCATATTTCTTCTTTTTTGATATAGAAACTGACTGTCTTTCGTCGTTGATTGAATCTAGCATATTATTGACTTCATGTAATTTATTACCTGCTTTCAAATTCAGTCATTGACAATTCTTCTGTTCAATATTTTCTGTAAAACGCATGTCAGCTACATCATTAATTTTCTTTCATCAATCAACATTGAGTGTCAATATAATTATTAATGAATGTTTAAATTCAAGTCTTGTTTGAGACTGCTTATGTATAAACACTTCACACTTAACGAGATGTCGCTTTAGTTCACTGATGTTTTTCGCGAACTTGTCACAATGAAAACATGCGCGAAACATTGAATTGTTTTCTTGAATCATGTTGTTGACAGAATGATGTCTAGATCATGTTTCATCAAAAAGATATAAATCTTTTTGAACATCAAACTGCGCTTTAATAAGATCAATGCAAAGAATACTCTTGTCATTTAATAACAAGTTGATAGCAAAGCGATATTATCGATGATTGAATTAAAGTACTGTATTAAAGATTTGCATCTACTGTTCATATTTGATTAAATTAAATTTTATCTCTACTCAGATCTCACTATATTTAATTCAGCTCAAATGTCTTTTATTATCAATTCTCAAGATCAATAAAAATTGAACAATGAAGATGCTTATTGATGATCAGACTAAATGCTTGAATCAAATCATCTTTGTTTGCTGATGTCAAGTTTTATTCAAATTTAAACGAGAAGATTTCACTCAATATTCTCGTTAGATCAGATATGTATGTAAATCACTATGAGCAATGCTTCAAGTATTACAGATCATACATACTTATTAAAGAAAGTCATTAGTACTTTTATTAACTCAATGCATAGTGAATCTTTCATCAAACATGTCAACAGCATCGCTGATGTCACTCTATTTGAAAAACTCAAATTCATCAAGAAGATCATCTTCAAGATGACATAAATCACGTAAATTTTACTTCAAAATTCAACTCAACTAGTCAGCAGTGAAATCAATGATGAAATCAAACAAGAGAAGAAATACATGTTGAAGCTGCAAATGACATTTATGCAAAGTATAAGCAAGAAGAGAATGAGATAGAATGACATGTTTCTGCTCTTGAAAGATCGAAAGTTCATATTATACAATTGCTTGTAATCATGTTTGTGAGAAGAAAGATGCTTTTGAAACACAATATTGTTATTTGTCAAACTAGAAAATATTAATCAAATCTCACATGATGATCTTGTCATGTAGAATTGAAACTATCTCACACATATGTCAATTTGACAGATTGACTTACAAATTGAAGATGATGTTCAGTAACTAAATGAACATAATTGTTTTTCATTCATGCTTCAAAAGCATTCTTATCAAGACATGCATTCAAGTATTACAGTGTCTCTTCATCTTTTTTTGCAATTCTTCAGATCAAAAGTGTAGATTTTTGTTGTTTTATCAAATATTCAAAAACATTTTCACATCTTGATTTGAAAGCACTTCTATCACTATCGCGCAGCTTCTCACAAGAATAAATCAGAGAATGCTGTTTTTAAAAGAACAGATACTTTGTATTCTATCTGTTAGAAATATAAATTACAGAGAAATGAATAAATGTTTCATAGAGATCATCTCAATTCACGTCAATAATACACATAGTAAAAAAGATAAAGTTACTTTAAATTCTTCAATCTTTTACTGAGTGTTACTTCTGCTGCTACGAAAGCTTGTTAATCAAATTGAGTGTTTTGCAAATGTAGTTCTGATTCATTGAACATATATCTTGTTCAATGCAAATGATTTACACATCTTTGTCTTGATGTGATTCACTGCTGAACGTAGATATTCACGTTACAGCGCGTAGATTGCAACACTACGTAATCAATTAGTTTGTAGTAAGTCTTTGAATTAATTTCATCTTTCATCTTTCATCTTTTGTCTACTTTATCAAAGTATGTATCACTTTTAGTCAAATTATTATAAATAAATAAGAAAGATATTGCAAAGCAAACACGTCAGAGTTTGCTTTAATATTTGCACTTAATCAATATATAAATGCAAGTCATCACTCATCACTCATTGCAATAAATATCATTGTTTATCAACAATACACAAGTGCAGTTTACAGTGAGTATCAAGCTACAATGCATCTTTCTGTGAGTTATATCTCATCAGCATTCACACTTTTTGATATACATTAAACTGATTTGACTTCAGATGCTGTTGACATATACTCTACTTCAATTAACTCACTTCGTTGAATAAAATCAATCTTAAGCTACGACTTTCTTATCTTAACGTCGTTTCATTGAAGCTACAATTACAGATCATTGAAATATTAAATCATTTTACACACTCTTTAATTGTGAGTTACAGATGATCAATTTATTTAAATTATACATAATGAATCAACTAATGTGAAATTGTTCACTACAGCTTCTCATTCTCTCATCTCACATTCTACAAGTGAGAATCAGTCAACATGATGAAGAAATTGAAAGCTTCACAAGATGATCAGATGATGAACTACTACGACACATTTCAGACATTTCAACGTGAGAATATCAACTTCATCGTCTCAACACAAAAATACATCAAAGATCAATTATTTAATGATGAGTTTTTACTCTTTGAAAATATAAATTCTTCTCAACGTATTCTTGTTATCTTCAAAGCAAAGCTGATACTATTCTACGAAAATGATCTTGATGAAACGATTGATATCATGAGAAGTGTTAAAGATGAATATTATGTCAAGACAAAGATCATCTTCAAGATGATTTCAAACTGAACTGTTAACGTCATTTTTGATGTAAAGCTTCACTTAGTGACATCAGTTGAAGAACAGAGACTCAAGCATGACATCATTCATAACTGAGTCTTTTATATCAACAACGATTCAATGATCAAAGATGTTATCATTCACAAGTATTTGAAACAACATCAGAGTTCAAGATTTTGAATTGAAAAGATGTATATGCATCACAATCTTGAAGATAAAATGATGATTAATATCAGAGACTATGAATAACTGAGCTTGCTTCAGCTAAAATTTCAATCAACAATGATTCAATTCAGTGAAATCAAGCTTTACATGAAAGATGTCAGTGATCATCTTGCACATATACATCATATTATTTACAATTTGTTTACAATATCTGTCATTAAGAAAATAATCATCGCGACTTTTATCAGCACTGCGCAAAATGATTAATTTCTTGCTCAATAAAGAGTCTTTCAGCACTTTTGTGCTTGAAAGCATGTTTTTTCATCAACAGATCTTTGATTCAATTACTTTATTTTTAGCAAGCACACAATTCAAAAAGATCAAATTACGATCAGAGAAAATCATTTCATTGTCAGCTTATCATATCATTGCACTTATCATGATGATTACAAATACTGATTGTGTGAAGATGTAAATGTTGTATAAGTGAATGAAATTCAGAAGATTATAATCTTTAAATCTTGAACATTGAATTGCAAGCTGCATGTTTTGATTACTACAACAAATGATAATCAAAAATATTTAAATTTTATTAAATTGTTGAAATGCTTTAAATATTAATTTAAAGTTGAGAATCACTTTAAAATTCAGATAAAATTGAGATCTGAACTGCAACAATCATTTTTACATCTTTTATATTTGCGTCAACTATGAATATTATGATAGCACTTTATTATTTATGCATCAATAATGAATGAAGCACTCTTGAATTGAAGTTTACTCTTGATCTTCGATTCATGTTAAAGAAGACTAATCACGAGCAAATTCAAGAATACTGTTTCAAAGATTCTTCAATTATTATTCAAGTTAATGCAATGAGATCAGACACAACGTTCAAGATTCAATTAGCAGCTATCAAAAAACCGAATTTTGCTCATATTAACAAGAAGAAATTGATTCACAATCTTAAATGAAGAAACATTCTCATCAATTAAGATCTGTGTACAAAGAAAAAGATAAACATATTCAAAGACAATGATATCAAAGCGAAGCTTAATGCATGAGATATTTCTTTCAATGAAGAACAAATAAAAACATTACAGTATTGTTGTACTCTCTTGAATAACTTTGATTTGATCAAAGATGTATTTGAATCAAGTAAGACATTCATGAATGTTGTTATTACTTTGCTGCTGATAAGCATCAATCAGAAAGTCAAAGTATTAAGCTCATTTAATTGTGCTGCAAATGCATTCATCATTAAGCTACATGAGCAATTTGAAGCTCTTCGTCAGAAGAAACTTAACATCATGAATCAACATTGTGTTCACTATTATACATTTTCAATGAAGCACAAAGTTCTTGCATACAAAAATCTCAAGCATATGACTCAAAAATCTCATCTCAATCAAATGCATTGAACTGAAATCACTTCATTTTCAAATATGATATATGATTTCATGATTCATCATCTGATTGAAAAGAGCAAAATTCAATCTCATGAAATTCATGATCATCATTATTGAATATATAATGTCAGTATGTCAACACTGCTTATGAGATTATGTAAGTTTAATAAACGTCAATCATCAAGTTTTGAGAATTCAAATGATCAATTAATCTTTGTAAAAATTATCAAGAATAATAATTTCAAGATTAATGTTCTCAAGATTGATGATTTCAAGATTATTGCACTCAAGAATGATGATTCTAGTAAGAATAACAATTTCAAGATCAATGATTTCAAGAATGATGATTTCAAGAAGAATAATTTCAAGATTAGTGACATTAAGAATGATGATTTCAAGAATGATGATTTCAAGAAGAATAATTTCAAGATTAGTGATATCAAGAATGATGATGTCAAGAGTGATGATATCAAAAATAATGATTTCAAGAATGATGATGTTAAGAATGATGATTTCAAGAATGATGATGCTAAGAATGATGATGTTAAGAATGATGATGCTAAGAATGATGATTTCAAGATTAACAAACTCAATACTATTAAACTCAAGAATGATGATTTGAAAAGCAATAAGTTTAATAGCAATGATAAAATTGATTTAAAGAATGATTTTGAAGAGATTGAAAATGATCATGATATGACTACTTTTCGCTCAATATGAGTGAAAGACAAAACAAAGAATAAAATGAAACAAAAATTTCTAAGTCATTGCACTCAACTTAAACTCAACAAGCAATTGAATGAAATCAATCATCAAACATACATTTGAGACTTCATACAGTTTTGAATCAAAGTAAAGATGAAAGAACAATTGAATTTGCAAGATAAAGCATGAATGAGTCTTCATAAGCAAGAGCTTTGCAAGAATATTCTCAAGACAGATGTTTGTATGATGATCTGTACAACAACTATCAGTGATGATTCATTTATACAAGAATTTAAAGTCAATCATGTCATTTTGCAAAAGATCATCAGACTTCAGAATGTCAAGATTTTCGTTAATATGACATGAGCTGAAAATGCTACTACTATTTACATGTCTGAAGATGATGAGCAACTGTCATCATTTCAAAAAGATGTTCAAGAAAACTGTTTTACATCTTATCTTAATTGCTTCTCGTTTGATAAATTCATGATAAATGACTATTTTCATCAAATGTTTAAAAAACAATATCATATTATTTTGATTTTAAACAACATCATATTAAAAATCTGATATAGAAATGAAGTGCTGTTCAAGATTGATATGATTCTTCGTTCAAATATTGCTTTTGCAACTGCTGTGTTGAATATCTTTTGTGACATTGCTGCGTTTATTGCATTCATCAATGTCAACAGTAAAATCAACGTGATTAACGTCATTAAATTCAAACAGAATGATATCAAAGTTGAGATAGAATTCAATCTCATTGTAAACTACATCAAGACAGAAATTTTCTCAATCAACATTCTTCTTCTCATCTTGTATTCAACATAGATAACTTTACTAAAAAAGAGATTGATATCAGATTTGCAAATGAAGAATATGAAAACATACATGATAAATGTTTATCAAGAGAAAGAAAAGTTGATGATTATTTTCATAATGATTGAAAATACAAAAATTGAATTTCAATTTCTTTCTGATCATCTTCTAGTTGAATGCAGTCACTCAAGAGATTCATTTATTGTTATCATCAACTGATTGAATCTACAAGTTAACTATTCTAAGAGACTTCATCTGCTGAACGAGCTAAAAGTCGAATTTGAGACAGTAAATATATACATCAACTATGACAAATCATCAATAAATCTTGACTTCATGATATCAAACATCAACTGCGTGATGATTTAAACGTTGAAACAGTAATAATCAACGATGTTGCAGAGAAGCAAAATAGTATTACGTCATTCGCAAACAACACAATGCATGATAATGCTTAAAACTTTACATCATCTGAAGAAAGTAAGACAGTTGATGATAACAAATGAAATTGTCTGTTTCTTTAAAATGATAGCAATTCAAACTTCAGCTTAAAGAAATCACTCAACAAGAGCATTGAAGTGAATCAATCACAAGTTATTTAATAGTAATCAATTTGTGCTGTTCACTGAGAGTTTCTGTGAGTAGAAAAGCTAAGATTGACAATTTAAAGCATGAATAAGAAAGAAATAAAGCGAAATAAAGAACTAAATAAAGTTTATTAATTAAGACTTACAAAGATTATTATTATTAATGCTCATTAAAATGAAAACAAATTACTTAAACTATTTAGAAACAGAGCACATCATTGACATGATGCTTATGCTTCATTCTGATTGTCAGAAGCAAATGAGAAGCATCGTTGATGTGATGTCAATGAGTGAGCGAGAGACAATTATTACTATCTTGCAGAAGAATTCAATCAAGACAAAGAATATACATGAGAAATTGAACAAGCTGCAAGTACTCTATGAGTTCAATGAACGTAGAAACAACGAGCTGATGCTCTGAAAGAAGATGAGAAGATTGACAAAGATGATAGAAAAGCTGATGCATCAACATGTTGCTGCATCAACTGTCAATTGATGCATGAAGAATTAGCTGAAGAGATTGAAAAAGATAATGAGCAAACTCGAAAAGAAGTTCACAAAGAAGAAAAAATGTGTTGACAACTGAATGAAAAGAGTGAACAAGAAGTTGATGATGTTGTTTGAGAATCATCTTGTTCTCAGTGTCAATGTTGTGTTATCAGTGCAAAATCATTGCAAGAAATTTGAGATTAAGATCTTCATTAAAGAGAAAGAAAAGATTAAGAGAATCATAATGATAACAACAGAAACATAATGAAATGAGTAAGAAAGATTGACGTTGATGAGATGTTATCAACACGTAAGAACATAGAAACTATGAAGAGATAATCAGATTTACTGATATTTTAAATCAAGATGAAAGACAGCAAAAGAATATTGAAGAAGAACGATTTTTGAATCAAAGAGATTTCATTGAATGCAAGTCTGTGTGAAGTCGATTTTAAGATAATGATACATGAAATTAGAATTAAAGAAATGTCTAAAGACATAAAGAAGAAGAAGAGAGCGAAAGTGCTCATCAAGATCAACAAAGATATACATTTGAAGATGATGATTGAAAAAGTCAAGTGACTCACAAAAAATAATGAACAGAAGAGATACATCTTGCTGATGATATGCATAGTCAGCGTTGAGATGATGAACAAGTTAATTGACGAGAAAATATGTTACAAAATTAACATAAAAATCATGCAGTTTTATGATTCAAATTATAAAATACATCAATGTTTAAAGTATCAAGACTATGATCATAAGACATACAAATGCAGAAACAAGCAAAGATGTGTTTATTGCATGCTAGATCATTGCTTAAAGTACTGTTTTCATAAACAGACTTGAAACATGTGAAAATGTGAAACATGTCAAGATACATACAGAATCTTTGATTCTCAATGTCATAAACAACAGATTGAAAAAGAGAGAATAAAGAGAGTCATGAAACACAGATCTTTATATCACGTCATACAAAAGCAGAAAAAACTCAAAGCGATGATGTTGAAAACAATCACAGAGACATTTATCAGTCTGAGATCACTGATAAACAATGATCTGAAGAGAAAACAGAAATGCTCAACAAATGAAAGTCATCTGCTCAGCATGATCATCACATTTGAAAACATTATATTGAATCATCTAGTCAAAAAGTCAAAAACAAATGAGTTAAAATCAACATTAATCATATCAATTTCAATATCATCTTCTTTTGAAGATTTTACAAGAGAAGTAAGCACATTGCAGATGCTCAAGAAAACATCAAACAGTTTTAAATGTAAACTTTAATGTTTCAGCAAAAGAAGCTTTGAATACTACAGTACAACGTTCACAAGTTCAGAGAAAAGATGATGATAGTGTTACTACATGAGAAAAAGATAAAGAATTATGACATTTTGATTCTTCAAGAACTTTAATAATTTGATGAGAATTTCAGAGCATACTGCTCAGCAATTGTCAACTTCATGCTGAAAAATAATGAAAATAAAATCTGTTTCTACATAAATAAGAGAATTGACAGCAATATCTGACACTCAGCATGATACTTTAAAGATGTAGATATGATTATGTTATAGACATTAACAGACAACACACAGATGATTCAGAAAGTTATACATATTCACGAAGCATACAATTTGTCACTCAGAGATCATGAAGTCATTCATGAAAAAGAAAGTCTTTCAGACATTGAAAAGACGTTACACATGTCAAAAGAATGCATTCTTGTAAAAGACTTCAATCTGCATCACTTCACATGAAAAAGATCATTTTATTCAAGACAGCATCTATTGTCAAATGATTTAATTGAAATGATCACAAATGTCAATGTATCATTGATGCTGTCTTAAGACATAATTACAAGAAATTATCAAAGATCTTAAATGACAATAAATTTGATCTTCACAACAGATGACATTATGAATTAATTAATACAATGCAAAATCAATAAAGAAATGAAAAACTTCTCAAATCATCTGTCAATACAGACAATTATAAATCTTAGAATTTATAAAGAGTCAGCGCGAAAATCGCGTTGCAATTGAAAGACAATGAATGAAGAGAAGTTCATTAATACTCTGAAAGAACAAATGTCAAAATCACTGTTGAATTATGAAATGAAACGTTGATGTATAAATGAGTACATTAAGCAACTATTGAATGCATTGAAGAAGATCATTGAGATTTTCACTTTCTGAATGAAATCACATGAAATGATCAAAGCAGAATGAACGAAAAAGTGTACAAAGATCATCAAGAGTGTGCAACGAATGAAAAGAAGCTGTTGAATCATTGATGACTGAACAGAGTACATTCAAGTATATGACAAGAAAAGCAAGATCATCAGAAAACAGAAATGCAGTGAATATTAAAAGATCATGCAGAAGGTTGAACAATTCTTGAGAGAACTGTTCAAAACTGCAAAATGAACAAGAAAAGCAGTAACAGATACATTGACTTAAACGACAATTTCTTTTCTGATCAAGTCAGAGTGCTCTGACATCATCACAACAGCACAAAATAAAGCAAAGATGATGTTTCAGACTCACTTTTTATCATCTTTAAAGATTTTCATGCTGAATATAATAAACTTTAAGTACTCATTCTTAATTGAAGATGACATCTTGCTGATGCATCATGAAATTAAGAAAGTTATCTACAAAGCGACATCTGATAAAATGTCAAGACACATGAGATATATAAATAGAATAATGCACAAATTCATTGATGACACGTCAGAATAAATACACTCTTTCTTTGAAAGATGTTTACAAAAGAAAATACAGTCAACTCAGTTCAAGAACACAGTTACAATAGTGATGCAAAAGTCAAGTAAGAAAGATTACTTCAATGTAAAAATATATAAATCAATTGTGCTATTCAACATACTGAGCAAAATACTAAAATTCATCATATTCAAATGTTTGCAAAACATCATAGAGACGTGTAACTCAATATTAAACATTCAGATGAGAATTTGCAAACACAGATCAATAAATACAACTTTGCAACTGATTATAAAAAAGATATACATTGTATGAAGTGATACAAGAAGAAGAGTAATCTTATTGCTGAGTCTGAATGAGAAGAGTGCGTTTAACAATGTAACACATAGCAGACTCTTGCATGACATAAAAAAGAGAAAAGTTTTCAGACTGCTTCTTGAATTTGTAAAGAACTTTCTGAAAGATCAACACGTCATGATCACAATTGATGATTACACAACGATGAAACGCAGTGTAAACATCAACATATTACAAGACTCTTTACTATTGTCAATATTATATCTGTTCTACAATGCAGACTTGCTAAAAGCATGTGATGACATCAGATTGAAAACAAGCTTCACAGATTTCATAAATGATGTCAATATCTTAATATATAAGAAGTTCATGAAATGTAACTGCAAAGTTCTGAGCGAGATTTATGATAGATGCGAACAATGATCAAAAATGCACAACATCGAGTTTTCAAAGACAAAGCATGAGTTGATTCACTTTACAAAAATCTCTAAGTGATTCAATATGAACATCAATGTAAAGTGAATGAAACATCAAATTAATTTAAAATCAAATATCAAAGTCTTGAAAATTCAACTGAACTTCAAGCTGAAATGAATGATTTACATGCATCATGTCAAAGCAAAACTAGTGATTAAACAAAAGATCATGCAGACAATCATTGAGTTTACTTGAAACTCATCAATGATGATGAATAAACAAATATACTTCGCAATGATGCACTCTCTGCTTAGTCATGAAGTCATCATATGATATACATCACAAAGAGTGAAAGATCATTGAAAGAATTTAAACATCAAGCTGAAATCAGTGCAAGAAAGAACATTGCAACAAATCATTAATGTATATCATGTAATATCAACAAAGACTTTACAGATGAAAATAAACATAATGTTAATAAATATTTACTTATGAAAGCTGATACAAAAATCAATAACAAACATGAACTCTTGAAAATCAGACAAAGTTATTGAGATGTCAATGCATTGAATTTACAACAACTTAATACTCAAAAGAGATTGAAAATCAAAGCTGCGCAAGACATTTTTACAGCTGAAGCAAAAGTGAATGAAAGAAACACTTAAATAAACAAAGATGAATCAAAGTCATTTTTACACAGCGATTTTCTGATCAAAATCATCAAAGATAGTTATAGTTGCAAACAAGAAAATGTCAATAAAATAACATAATTTTGACACATTTGCATCAAAGTAAAAAGTCTACTTGAATGATAGCAACAGCAGAAATGATGTTACAGCAATTGCAATGAGAATGAACTGAAAGCTAAATAAAAGACTGAGAAAATCGACTTTAGTCATCACTCATCATGATGAGCTGAAAGAATTAATCGCGAAGATGAAACATCTTGCAGACGTAGCAACAGTGAATCAAGAGTGTCATGAAAAGATATACAAAATATACAGTGACAGTCAGATCTTTCTGAAAACAGTGAAAATCATGATATCAACAAAAGATCAGACACGTCTGCAAAGAGTTCAGACTACACATGAGAACATTTAATCTTGAAAGATCATGCTGAAGTTACATTGAGTGACAGAATATGCAGAAGTATTTGAAAATGAAGCAGCAAACAAGATGATTGACGATGTACATGAGTTATTTCTATCACTGATTGAGCATCAGCGCATTGAGATGATGATGAGACTGATGCTCATACAGAAACAGATCAGATAAACATGAAGAATAGTCTGAAAAGAGAAATTCAACACAGCTCATTTTTGATATCTGACATCAAAGATGATACATCAGCATCTGCAACTGCACAAGAATTATGCAAAGTTTCACAGCACATTATTGATGCAGTTACGCATCAAGAAAATTGACTTCAATCAATTTTTACATGAGAGATGAGTACTCAATGTCACTATGATAACGTGTGAGTATGACAGAGATCAAATGTTGATCAAGCACATTTTATTAACATGTTTCAGATGAAAAGTAGAATGAAAAGCAATGCAACAAGAAGAAAATATCACGAACTTAAGAAAGCTTTTAGAAATCATGAGCACAGCAATGATGATCATTCAAATGATACTCTCAATGAGCATATTGAATCAATTTCAAGCTATGACGTCATTGAAGAGTCAGATGAAAGAAAGAAAGAATAGAGAAAAAACAGATTCATAAAGTTCTTGCATTGAAAACAACTATAGTATAAAACGCAGAAAGAAGCAATTTTTGATGCGAAAAGAGCGCTGCGCTAGCGCAACGCTCGCTACAGTATATAAAATCTTGCATAGATTCATAATGAGTGTTGAATTGAGTAAGAAAAAAAAAGCGAAATAAATCTCAAGTCAAGATCAGAATATGTCTGATTTTAGCATGATAATCTCATTAAATACTTACATTTTAATTTATTCAACAATGAACATGAGTTAAAAAGAAATCTGAACTATACATTTGAAATGATGTATCAACTGCTACATACTATTTTAAATCATTGTGAAAACAAAGAAGTTTGCAATGTTCAAATTGTTTGTGATTCATTAAACATCATATTAAACAATTGATCATCAACATGTTAATTCATTTACAACACTAGCTTGAATCTTTTATTTGACAAGAACAATATTCTCAACTTTATATCACAGTAACAATAATTTCATTGAAATTTGAATATCAAATTTGCAACAGAATTCATAGTTTAAAACAGTATTTTCTGCTTACTTTACTTAAGTGTGTGCTATTCTAGAAGATCAATCAATCTACTCACTTCAATGTTACTGCATATTTATGTTGATTCACAAAATTATCTAAATCGCTGCAATGATGCTCTTAATTTATATCTTCATTTTGCAATGTGCTTAGTTAAGTCTTCTCACTTGAAGAATTGAAAGCAACATCATATGAGTAAATGATATATTTTGATTATGATGAATCTTAAGAATACGTCTAAAAGAACTTCATATACAATAAGTCATGCTTCATTGCAAGCAACGCTCATTCAGATGTAGCTTGATTCTAGTCACTGATATTCAACACTTTCGATGATTGATGAGAACTTAACTCACTAATTGCATATAAAGCGCGATCACAAATATAACGCGTCAGACTTCATCTCATTTCAAGCTTTTATTTTAATCTTGTTCATTAAATTTATCAGCTCAACTCTTTGCTCAAAATCAACTCAAATAAGTGACAATGATGAATATAAATAGTGAATATCACACATTTAAGAGAAACATCACACTTAAACACGTTGATGATCAGCTAGATGAGAATCAACTTAAATTCAACAATGTAACTCAGATGTGCAATGCTCTTTGAATCAACGCGAAACAAGTTAATCAGATATACAAATAAATCATAGTTTGACTGACTACAAATGAATCTTTCTTGACAAAGATTAAGTCAGACAGTGATAACAAAGCATTACAGTCATGCATCAAGTTTTTCAACAACAAATGATCAGATCAATTTAAAGATCTAAAGACTGTTCATATTCATGCAACTTGTAAAAAGCTGATTCAACAAGTTCTCTTCAACATTCATTGTAACGCTGTTAATGAAAGATGCAAGACTCAAAAATTGTCATTACAGACAGCGATATCTTTTACATTTACGACTTTGATGAATTCAGTTTCGAAAGATGAGAACTTTACTGACGCAAGTAACATATGTTCATCGCTCGCAAGATCAGTATCATCAATGCAACATATCTTGAATCGTTAAAAGTCGAATATGAAAGTATTTCAGTTAGCAGCGATGCAAATCAATACTTCAGCAATTAGCTATTGCTCAATCTATCAAATGATATCAAAGATAGACAGTTCAAGTTTTAACTTCATAATGCAGATATCTTTGAATGAATGAAAGAAGTTGCTAAAGCTAAATCTGAAGCTTGAAGAGCATGCATTTACTATCAAATATATATTTGAGATGAAGAAAGTGATCAGTGATAACAGATGATTTCAGCAAACGATGTATGCTTCATGACAGAATGATTAAAGACACATCACGTTCAAGATGAAGTTGATCATGCTCACATCTGATATGTACTATCAAAGTTATAGAAATCATTAAGACATCATTTGATATTAACGTTACATCAAATGCTATGCTCAACTCTGATAATTGTTTAACAAAGCAAAGAAATGAAATGTCATCTGAAAAGTCAGTCATGATGTTATTTATACAAGTTGAAGCTCAATCAGACTTGATCATTGATACATATCAGAAAGTTTCAATTATTGATCATCATATCACTCATATAAATGACATAGCTTTGACATCTATTATGACTACAAGTAAGTTAATGCATGAGTATCAAAGAATATAAATTTCAGCTAAAGATATCTTAGACATTATCACAGAAAATTCTACTCATCTTTTGAGTGTTAAATCAACAGAGAACTTGCTCAAGAAATTGTCAAATGATATCAGTACAGTTGATCATTTCAAAAACTCAAGCATACAAATTGAAAAGCGAATCATCATCAATGACAATAGTGACTACAAGAATGTCATCTTGATAGATAGTGATGATGAGAATATTTCAATATGTAAGCAAGTCAAATTAAAGTCACGAAATAAAGAAAATATCATCAAGAATTACTACTCTGATTCATCAACAATCAAAGATAAGATTTGTACAATTTCTTTGAATGCAGATAGTACATCACAGAATTTGATTAGTGATAATTCATTTGAGTCTCTTTCTGAGAATCTCATGAACATCATATCATGATCTAGCAAAGAAGAGTTATTGTTGAATGTGAAAGATTGCATTGATCTTGAAACACAAACTAATGCTACGATCAATGTAAATAATCATACAACTGTTGTTGAAAATACACTTGCAACGAAACAATCATGAAAATCTACTATCACTTTCTCTGAGAAAAAGATGAACTTGACAAATGTTGATGAAAATGATTTGATTTTCAAGCAAGAAAATTCAACAGTCAACATCAATGTAAACAAGTAAGTAAATCATTGACTTTTACAATGACTGCAAGAACTAATAAAGAAATAAGACTTCTGCAAAATATACTCATGAAAGATGTTGAGCATTTGAACGACTTAAATAAATGAAAGAGAACGATCAGATTGTTCTTGCATGATAAAAACAAGATTGTCTTCATTGAATGTATTAAAATCAAAGACTTAGTCACAAAGCTATATCTTTATCAAGTCTTTGATATATTTGTAATGATTGAGATGAAGACTTGATAAAACAATGAGTATCTAGCAGATGAAATGAGACTCAAAAAGATATGTAATTTGAACATGTTGTGAGAATTACTTTACTAACAAAGAATTAAGATCTCAATATTTCTCAATTAAAAACAATCATAACGCGCGCAAAGCAAATTTTTAAAAAAAAGCAATATAATCAAAGCAGAATGAATCTAGAAGATGAATAAATGACGATGAATTGCATGAACTGCAGCAATGCTGATTCAGAGACGATTGCGAGCAACGTTGACTCATCACGACGAAACAGCAACGCAAGGTCAAAAAGCTTACGTAATGATGAGAAGTATGTTGCTAACATTATTAATCTTCTAATACAGACATTAACGTTAAAGAAAGAGAAGAACAAAAATCATTCATGAAAAAAGTATCAGTGAAGCTGATGCAACATTTTCAAAATGATTCAGAAGAAAAAAACAATAAAAATCAGAATGTGTTCATTGCAAAAAATGTACAGAAACTGAAGATATTTGTACAACTGCTTAGCAAGCAGCTACAGACTCAAGATAGCATGCAAACACAAGATAGCATGCGCTTCTCATTGAAAATCACATCATGAGTGAACATGACAAGAGAAGAAGTAACAGCAAAAGAGCAATGCTTCAGAAGTGAATTGTCATCGCTTTGCAAAAGATGAGAAATCATGATGAAGATAGCAGAAAGAAAGAAAATAAAGAAGATATAAAAGAAATTTATCAAACAAATTCTTCAAGAAATTACAAATGTATCAACAGCTTAAAAAGATCTAATCATTTCTCTTTGAAAGCTTGAAAGCGAAAACATCATACTTCACGCAGTGAGTTTAGAGACTTGAGCAAATCTGAAAAGATCTCAGACATGAGCAAAGAAAATTGCGAACTCAATGTGTATAGTGCGTTGAATCTTCGCTGTGCTAGCACATAAGATACACATCACAATAGACACAAGCAATCAGAAAGTGATCATTAAAAGACTGATAAAAGACAATGTAAAACTTCATAAGAATCTAGAGATTCTAAGAATAGTCTGACTTAAGAAAGTAGTTAAAAGTGAGAAGATTCACTCATTGCTCATTGTAGAGATCACAATCAAAGCAATAATGAATTGATTAATGAACAAGAACATGCTAAACTTGTATCAAGAATGCTCATGCAAGCTGTTTGAAAAGAACTGTTGCATCACTCAGTGCTACAGATGCTTCAAATTTGATCATATGATCAGATTCTGCAAGAAGAAACAACGCTGTGCTAAATGCGCAGACAAACATCACATTGAAGAGTGCATAATGTCTTTGAATAAAAGACGTTGTGTCAACTGCAACGAAGATCATGAACTTTGAAGATGCATTTGCTTCAAATGATAACAACAGATGAAATTGACGTCAGAAATCTACAGAAACACATTTCTCTCGCTGTTTCTGAACTCTCTAAGCTCAACAAATTCGTTGAACTCAACAGACTTCGTAGATTCAATGAACTCTTCAAGCTCAACAAGCATCATGTTGAAAACACGCAATCGAGATGTTGAATCAACATGACAGATGATAAAAGTCAAAAAGAGATGAGTTGATCTTTTCTCATGCGTGACTAGCGACTCAAATGAGACGACATTTGAACAGACTCAGAAACACTCAATCAGAAAACACGAAAGACTCTCAATGATCAAAAGCATACAAAGAGTCTTTTCAGCGCAGAGTCAACAACAGCTACAAATAACTTTACAATAAAACAATTCTTTCTACAAATTCTACAGTACAACATCAGAAAGTCATTGAAGATTCAAGAATTGTTCTTGATCAACAGAAAAGTTCGCAAATTCGACATAATAGTCATACAGAAGTAAGAACACAACATCAATGATTTACAATCATTTAGCTCAGCTCACAACTTCTTTCACCTAATGAAAAACTCGTCATCTCAATCAAGAACATACATATATGTTAACAAACATTTAAGATTCAATCAATGAATAGTAGAAACAGCTGAGTCAGACATTTGCTTAATCAGATTATTAACTTGCAACACAGATGATAAAACGCAAATGCTAAGACTTTTAAATATTTACAATTCATGCTCATTATTTACTACATTCACAGAGAAATCTTTAATCATTTCTTGTTTAAACAAACTATTCAAGAATGATTGTAAATAACTGATTGTAAAGAATTTCAATTTACATCATTCTCATTGAGAAAGACGAAGATGCTTCACTCATCATATCAACAACTGATACTCTGTTAAACATCATCACAAACACAAGACTGAAATTATTGCTGAAATCAAACACTATTACTTGCAAGACTCATAATCAATTTACGATGATTGATTTAATCTTTAGCAGCGAGAAAATACAGTTCATGACATGCAAGTGCAAGATACAAATCAATCTGCATCAAAAGTTAAATCATCTTTCAATCATCACAAAGCTATGTTTACAAACAATCTCAGTGCAGCTCTTGACTTGATGATTTTGAAAAAAATGAATACAGAAGTATTGAGTGCTTATCTGCAAATACATTTATTCTTGAAACACTCTTTAGATGACAAGATTATGATGAATGACAAAGTGTGTAAAATTATCAAAGTGCTACAGAAAATCATCAAGAAATTTATCTTCTTGACAAAATCATCAAATTGAGCAAGAGACTTCTGAAATCAAAGCTGCTTCGAAGTAATAATGAAATTAAGACGACTGCAAATCATATGAAAAACGTAAGATACATTAAAAGCGTGAAATGAATATCTGAAGCATAACAATCATAAAAACAAGATCATTTGACAAACGAAATGCACACACTTCAGATCACAAATGCATGAGTTGAGCAAAGCACTCAAATCAATATGATGCTTTGCAAAATGAGCTAGAATTGAAAGTCAGCTATCTAAAAAGCTTTCTCAATTTTCGTCACTGAAGTGAAGTGACATTGATTATATGATAACAACGTTCGAGAAAAAAATCAAGATACTGCAAAGAAAGTTCTTTTTCTCATCTTCTCAAGCGAATGTCAATGACATTGCAAAGTCATTCATATCTCTGACAGTCTCATTCAATTCATGCATCACAGAAAATGAAGTAAAGCAAACAATCAAATGAGTAAAAGCAGATAAAGCATCAGACACTTCAAATATTTCAAACAGAATGCTTCAAATAAGTCTTGCAAAACTGACTTCAGTACTGATGAGTTTATTCAATGCATGCATAACACACAAGTATCATTCAAAGCAGTTCAAAAAGACTCAGACAATAGTACTATGCAAATTAAAGAAAAGCGACTATATTGATTTAAAAACATATCAACTCATTGCTTTGCTTAACATCATGAACAAAGTTTTAGAATCAATCATGATCAAAAGATTGAATGATATAATTGAGACTCATCACATGCTATTTAATGCTCAAATGAGAGCAAGACACAAGCAATTCATGATCTTGATGTTAGATTTACTGATAAATTAAGTTCACACAGTATGAGATTGCAAAATCAAATACGTAGCATTCATGCTAAGTTTAAACATTGTTAAAGCATTTAATCAAGTCTCACACATCAGACTTCTGCATATGCTAAAGATGAAAAGAATATTGAGCTACATAATTGAATAAACACGCAGCTTTCTAAAAGATCAAGAAACATCACTAATATTTGATGAATAAATGAGCAACATACGCAAGATAAATGCAAACATATTGCAGAAATTTCTCATTTCATCAATTTTCTTTCTATTCTTTAATGTAAGTTTAATCAAAAAATGCGAAGCATTGAGAATAAAAATTGAAGTGCTTGACTTCATAAATGATATTAACATTCTAGTCTACAACAGATTCACTGAAGAAATTTGCAGAACACTGAGCAAAGCACATGATGTCTGCGCGAAATGAACTCACATTCATGATGCAACGTTTGCATCAGAAAAGTACAAGCTTATGCATTTTACTAGAAAATTGAAAAGATTCAACATGATGACTAGCATACAAATAAAAAGTTCAGTTATCAAATTGAAATCAGACATACAAGTTCTAAAGATGCAACTGAACATGAAACTGCAATGAGATGTGCATCTTCAACAAATAAAGATGAATCACATCACAAGAATGCTGACATTTAGTCATTTTGAAATCTTCACATGAAAAGCTATCTTCACAAAAGCGAAACAAGTATACTCAGCAGTAATGAGATCAGAAATTGCATTCAAAGCATTAATTTGACATCAGCATGACAAGAAAGATGAACTGTTGAGCAAAGAATGCAGACTAAAAACACTTCAGAATCAGACTTTGTGTCACGTAGCAAAAATGTTCAAAAGAGTAAACATTGAAACTTTAAAGACAGAAATATACATGAGTTCACTACATGTTTATTTGAACATGTTACAGAACAAGATCATGCTACACAGTTGAATCAATGATTGAATACAAAAAATCAGACAAGCATGCAAACTAATACATGCTCATTTGATGAAAGTTAATCGCGTCATTTCTCACTTACTTATCATCAAGAAAATAGTACTTCTGAATGTCTTCATTCAAAAAGATGCAAAGATACAGTTAAGACATAAATGATACATTCTCTTCTTTACAATGATTTTAAAAAGTGATAGTATTGCAATAAAGCAGTATCATAAGAATCAATGAAATCAATAATGAAAAAAGTACAGAAAACACGTTGCAAACATCAATGCAATCTCAGTACAAAGATTGCATCTGAGCAATAAGATGATAAAGATGCGTGATAATTTTCAGAAAGCAGAAAGCATTCTTGCAATGCACATCAGAATTAAATGCATAGATCTGAATGTTTATTTGCACTTTAGAAACATTTCAGACATGAATAGCTTGCAATGCAACTGTGAATAAAGTCATCAGATGATGAAGCATGTACTCATGCATTGCTCAAACTGATCACATCTGCGATCAAGAATGCTACAAAATGCTGACTTCTTGAACTATTGAATAATTGTTATCATCATGAAAAGTCTCAGAGCAATGATAAAGATGATGATGAAAATGAAGCTCTTGAAGCAATTTAGAGTGACTAGAACATTCATTCTTTAACATGTGATTAACGCAAACAAATTTGATACATAGTTTCAAAACTCACTATTTTGACTGCGTGAAGCAATTGTATAGACTGCAAGTGATTTTCTATCTCAGAAAGTTTTGTTTACTTGATACAAATAACATAAAGTTTCTCATGAGTTGATTTAATCGATGTCACAAAAATGTATGAATTTATTATTATTATTTGATTGCTCATGTCAATTGTAATACACATCTCATGTGTCAGCATTGCAAAGATTCATTGCAATATGCATGTTGAATTCATAATTTCTTTTGCTCATTCTTGAATCTTTTTCAGATTTGCTCATGCATCTGAGCTGACTGTGTGAAGAAAGATATTTTTGCTACTCAGCTTGCAAAAAGACATAATCAGATTTTGTTGACTCGTTAACATGTCTGCTATTTTCTGAAGAATTTGCTTGATGATTTTCTTCTGCATTTTCTCTATTTCTTCTTTGTCTGTTATCTTTATCATGATTTTATGTTTCTTGCAAAGTGACAACAATTTCTCTCTGAGACGTTGCTTTCTTGTTGATAATTCTTCTCTTGTCATGTTTGCTTATGACATGATTTTCAATGAAAGACGCGTATTTTTCTGTATTTGTAACTGCTTACTTAGCAGTTGAACTGATGTTTTCAGTTTCTGCAAATTCTTCATGATGAATGCATTTTGAATCATGTGATGTTTTTCTTCTGAATTAAGTCAAAGATGATGCATCAACTTCAGTATTATTTCTTTTCATAAGTAATCTTTGCTCATTTCTTTCTCTAACGTTGATGTCTTTATTAATAGATCAATAATGTCAACTATCTTCTCTTCATTATTTTGTAAGCGTTGCAATCTTGCGTCGCTGTTTTCTTGTAACATATCAACATCGCTTGCAATTATCTTTGAACTTGCATTGCTGCAACTTGTGCAATTCATTGTCATTTGATTCTTCTTTAGATTCACTCTGTTTTGCATGTAGTGCTCTTTTTCAAGATTTGTTGTGCATATGTTGTGATTGTTTTGAGTGATTTTCTATTTCAAAAAGTTTTGTTCACTCAATATAAATAGCATCAATAAAGAGCAAAGCAAAGATGATGCATCATAAATGAATAACATAAACACTCATTAAAAGTTTACTTAAGCATCACATGCTGAATAGAAGCTATAGATTCATTACTTGATAACACAATGTTAATCTTACTGTTTCAACTACGCAAAGCAATCATGTGAATGACAAGTGATTTTCTTTCTCAGAGAGTTTTGTTCACTCAATATAAATAGCATAGAGTTTCTCATGAGTTAAGTTTAAATCAATGTCACAAGAATGATAATAATAAATTCATACATTCTTGTGACATCAATTAAGTCGACTTATGAAAAACTCTATGCTATTTATATCGAGTGAACAAAACTCTTTGAGATAGAAAATCACTCACTGTCTATATGACTGCTTTGCGCAGTTGAAACTATCATTATGAGACTTTGTATCAAATTTGTTCACGTTGATTGCACGTTAGAGAATGAGTGACTTAGTTATTTTAAATTGCTTCAGAAGCTTCGTTTTCATCATCATTCTTGCAGCTGCTTTGAAACTCTTCATGATAGTGATGATTATTCAATAGTTTAAGAAGTCAATGTCTTGTAACATTCTTGATCACAGATGCAATCAGTTCAAGCAATGCATGAGTACATGTTTTGTTGTCTGATGATTTCAGTCACAGTTGCATTGTGCACTATTGTTACGAACATGTCTGAATCGATCAGAGTTCAGATCTAACCCTAATCAATTTGATTAGAGCAAGTCATGACGCTATGCCTAGTTTGAATCTAGCGCATTTGTTCGAGTCATTCTCAGCACTTCTTTTCGTTGTTCAGCACTTTCTGTTGAGATCATGTCTAGATCATTCAACCAAAGAAACTCAGAGCTGATATGTATGTATTGTTCTTTAGAGATAGCTATAACAAGACATTAAGAATACAGAAGAGAAAGAGTGCAAGCTCTTCTATAAATAATGGCTTGAGACTGCGCTAGACTCGATACAGATGTGATGTAATAGATCAGATGTGTTTGTCTAAAAGAATGATGAAAGAGATGAATGAAGAAAGTGCTGAACAAACGAGAAGAAGTGCTGAAAATGACTCGAAGGAATGCGCTAGGTTCAAACTAGACATAGCATCATGACTTGCTCTAATCAAATTGATTAGGGTTAGATCTGAACTCTGATTGATTCAGACATGTTCATAACACTTTCTTCATTCATTTCTTTCATCATTCTTTTAGACAAACACATCTGATCTATTACATCACATCTGTATCGAGTCTAGCGCAGCCTCAAGCCATTATTTATAGAAGAGCTTGCACTCTTTCTCTTCTGTATTCTTAATGTCTTGTTATAGCTATCTCTAAAGAACAATACATACATATCAGTTTTGAATTTCTTTGATTGAATGATCTAGGCACGATCTCAACATTACATTAAGAATATCGTTTATCATACGATACAAATACTCATTACTCATTCAATATACTCGTTCAGGCAGATCGAGTCTAAAGAAATTCGTTTATCTGATGATCGACGCAATCGAAAGGCAGAACAACACTAGAAAATCTATAGAATCAACAGCGAGACTGATTGAATTGCTAGACGACTTACAGCTCATTAAGTACGCATCGTTCATCTCGATTAATAGAATCAGCGATAAAGAATCTTCGTTGATTGCTAGAGAATCAAATCGATCAAGAGAATCAATTAACTCTCAAATCAAACAACAAAAACGACTTCATCTTCTATTGTCGAGCATCGCTCTTCGCTCGATTTCTTTCTTTTAAAAACACTCGTTCAATTCAATCTCTTCTTTCTCATGTCTCGTCTCTTCAAAGAGCGTTTCGAAGCTTCATTCTTCATTGTCGAAGATAACGACTCATTCGCTGAAATCATAACATCTTCTATGATCATGAAAGCTTTGAAGAAACGATGCGAAGAGCTGAAAGCTAGACTACAAGCTAGAGAGATTATCTCGTCATCGTCAATCTACTCTGAGCGTTCTAGATTTCAGAAAATACTCGATTCTTCGTTGTTCACTGATGAAAAGAATTCTATCTGAGAGAACTGATATGAAAAAGTTCAGAACAAGCTGAAAATCAATGTCGATCTCTTTTCAAGTGAACGAGTCAAGCTGAGCTACGTACATTTCAGATTATTCGATGATGCAGCTGAGATCACTCAGTCAAGACGCGAACGTGACTGTTTCAACTCATACAAGATCGTCGATGAGCTTTTGAAAGAGCTAGCTCAGTTGTTCAATGATTCAGATAAAGAAGTCAACTTTCATAGAGACTACTACAACTTGATTCAAGAACAGAAGAAATTCAGCGAGTTTTATACTCAATTTCAACGACTATTCTTCTATCTAGACTATCAAGAAAAACAGCTGATTGTCAATCTAAAGAATAAAATAAACTCTCGACTTCGATTCGCTTGAGTAACTTAATTGATTCAACTCATTACTCTGAAAGAAATTCGTTTCTATCTCATTCGATTGAATAACGATCAACGAGCTATTCAAGAGATCAAGAATAGAGAAGCAATGATCAAAGCTTGAACAACTAAACAGATCATCTTCGTTGAAGAATCATACAAAGCTACTTGTAGAATCATAGAAACGAAGATGACTGATCAGTCAAAATCACGCGACGCTGTTTTGACTAACGTCAAAGAAAATGACTTACTAATCGAAAACTGCTTTCTTTGTCATAAGTCTGATCATACTTCTAAAGAGTGCTTGAATAGATCTTTCAGAATTAACACATTAGATGACGAGTTTGATCATTCTTTGAACTTTGATTCAGAGTCTGATTCAAAAAACTAGTCATCTCTTTCAGAGTCATTGAAGAGGTAGAGATCATTTCTTTGTGCAATCTAATCGACGAAATTTCATCTATCGAAGAGAACTACTTCGAAAAGTCATTTCTAGTCAATGTCACTCTATTCTCGCAAGGCGAATTCTTCAAGCTACGATCTCTGATAGATAGTGACTCGACGATCTACATCTTGATTCATACAAAGCTAGTCGATCAAATATGTCAGAAGCTCGAAATTCAACTCATACGACTAGCTAAAGAGAAGTTAATAAGAGAATATGACGAAAAGCTGACGAAGAAGATCATTACTCATAAAATTCTACTCAATCTCACAGTCGAAAGTCATAAGAAATTGACTGTTTCAATGTTAATAGCTGATATAGATCATCATGACGTCATATTAGAAAAGCTCTGAATGAACAAAAATGAAATACTACTAGATATGCAAAACGATGTCATCGTTTTTTCAAATCAATTAGAAGCTCTCATTTCTGTTTTTTCGATGTCAGTCAGAGCTTCATACTCAAAATGATCACGATCATCAAATTCTTTTATTCGTTCAGCTCTTAAAGTGCTTCAACGATTCACTTCTACTGCTTCGAAAAAGAACTTTTCTATGTTCAGTGTGAAAGCTGCATCTTTTCATGCACTGATTAAACGATCAAAGAAGGATCGCATCGAGATTTTCGTCATGTCGATCAAAGATATTGATAGGAAAATAGTTTACAACACTCAATGCGAACTGAACGTTCTAGACGTCGCTTTCATCGATGCATCAGCTCAAAATCTAGAAGACATCAAAGTCAAGCTATCTTTGAAATATCAGAATTTTCTCGACGTGTTTGATCGAGCTCAAGTCGATAAGCTATCATCTCATCGTTCATATGATCATAAGATAGAGCTCACTAACGATGTCACTTCTTCTAGATGTCGAGCTTATTGAATGTCACTCTACAAGCTTCAGAAGATCAAAGAATATCTGAACGAAAATCTGTCAAAGAATTTTATTACTTCTAGCAAGATCTCATATTTCTCACTCGTTCTATTCGCTCTGAAGATCAATGACGATCTTCGCTTCTGCGTCGACTATCGAAAGCTCAATGTCATTATCAAAAGAAATCGCTACTCTCTATCGCTCATAGATGAGATGATTGACAAAATCGTTGACTGCAAGCATCTGACTCGACTGAATATAATTTTCGCTTTCAACAAACTTCGTATGCATCTCGATAGTGAGAACTATACGATCTTCATTATCGCTCTAGAAGCGTACAAATCAAAGATTCTATCATTCGAATTAACAAATGATTCGATCTCGTTTCAGCAATATATGAACGATGTTCTATGAGACTTTCTAAATGACTTCTGCCAAGCTTATTTAGACGACATTCTCATATACAGCAAGATTCAAAAGAAGCATAGACAACATGTCAAGATGATACTAGATCGTCTACGAGACGCTGATCTGCAGATAGATATTCGAAAGTGCGAATTCAACGTAGAAGAAACAGTCTTCTTAGAGATCATAGTATCAGAACAAGATCTTTGCATGAACTTTATCAAAGTGAAAGCTATAGTCAATTGAGCTACATCTACTAATCTAAAAGAGATACAAGACTTCGTCGACTTCGTCAATTTCTATCAACGCTTCATTAAGAACTTTTCAAAACTAGTCAAGTCGTTCACTCAGCTGATTTGAAAAGACACGTCTTTTGTTTGAAACGAAGTCTGCGTCGAAGTCTTTGACAATCTAAAGAAGCAGATCAGCTCGACTTCAGTTCTACGTCATTTCGATGTCAAACGTCAAGCTATTTTGAAAATC
>JAABUT010000264.1_pt1 | contig 97301 bp, 95 predicted proteins | sample 5559281 | NCBI WGS metagenome assembly JAABUT01 (sample SAMN10711880, study PRJNA513359) | rock metagenome | isolation source: Antarctica rocks | place: Antarctica: Victoria Land, Ricker Hills nord | collected 2016-01-04 | reverse complement strand
GGCGTTCATCACCGGCTGGAACGACCGCTGCCACCCGTTCGTCTGGACCAAAACCGCCGCCGACATCCTCACCAAAGCCAACCGCAAAACCACTTCAAACACAGACCACTAGATCCGGTCGAGAAGCCCGTCGAGTACGCGGGTGCCGAACTGCAGCGACTCGACCGGAACCCGCTCGTCGATGCCGTGGAACATGGCCGAGAAGTCGAGATCGGCCGGCAGTCGTAGGGGCGCGAAGCCGAAGCAGCGCACACCAAGCTGGCCCCAGGCCTTCCCGTCGGTTCCCCCGGACATCAGGTACGGGATCACCGGTGCCCCCGGGTCCTCCTGCTGCAACGAGGCCACCATCGCGTCGACCAGGTCGCCGTCGAAGCTCGTCGAGACGGCGTCGTCGCCGTGGATGAGTTCGCGCTCGACCTTGTCGCCGAGCAACGCGTCGATGGTGTCGAAGAATTCGTCACGTCCGCCCGGGACGTACCGGCCGTCGACGACCGCGGTCGCCTCACCGGGGATGACGTTCTCCTTGTAGCCGGCCTGCAGCCGGGTCGGGTTCGTCGTGTTGCGCAGGCTGGCGGCGATCATGCGCGAGATCGCGCCGAGTTTGCTCAACACCGGTTGAAGATCCTCGGCGTCCGGGTCGAGGTCGAGGTCGAGCGCGTCCGACAGGCCGCCGAGGAATCCACGTGCACTGGGCGTCAGCGCGAGCGGCCATTCGTGCGCGCCGATGCGGGTCACCGCGCCCGCCAGTTCGGTGACGGCGTTGTCGTCGTTGAGCATCGAGCCGTGACCCGCGCGGCCCTTGGCGCGTAGCCGCATCCAGGCGAGACCCTTCTCGGCCGTCTGCAGAAGATAGATGCGCCGGCCCTCGACGGTGATGGAGAAGCCGCCGACCTCGCCGATGCCCTCGCTGCACTGCTCGATCAGCTCACGCCGGTGCTCGACCAGCCAGTGCGCTCCGTGGGTGCTGCCGGCTTCCTCGTCGGCGGTGAACGCCAGCACGATCGGGCGGTCGGGCAGCCGGTTCTGCCGGGCCCGTTCGCGGACGACGGCGAGCAGGGTTGCGTCGAAGTCCTTCATGTCGACCGCGCCGCGGCCCCAGACGCAGCCGTCGCGCACCTCACCACTGAACGGGTGCACCTGCCAGTCGTCGGCGTTCGCGGGGACGACGTCGAGGTGGCCGTGAAGCAGCAGCGGCGGCTTCGACGAATTCCTTCCGCCCCAGGTGGCGAGGACGTTGGCCCGACCGTGCTGCGACTCGACCACTTCGGAGGTGATGCCGACCTCGGCGAGGCTGGCCGCGACGTACTCGGCCGCCGCCCGCTCCCCTGGTCCGGAGTCGTCGCCGTAGTTGGACGTGTCGATGCGGATCAGGTCGGAGGCGATGCTCACGACCTCGTCGTGGGCCCGTGCGGATGCGCTGGTCATAGCGTCCATTCTGCCCGGTCGGCATGTGCACGGCGGCGGCGCGGGCGCGCCGCCGCCGTCGGGAAGCAGTCGAATCGGTCGTGCGTGCGGTGCTCAGTCGAGCGTGACCTCTTTGCCCGACTCCGCGGACTCGTACACGCCGCGCAGCATCTTCATCAGCGCGACGCCGTGGGCGACCGGTGCGTTGGGCTCGGCATCGCCCTTGCAGAGCGAGACGAAGTGGTCGACCTCGGTCTGGAAACCCTCGTCCATCCGGAACGTGGAGTAGTCCAGCTGCGGGACGATGTTCAGCATCGTGTCGTGCTGCTCGGATACCAGCAGCAACGACGGCTCGAGCTCGGCGCCGCCCTTCTCGCCGAACACCGCGACCGACAAGGTGTCCTGCGACGCGTGCAGCGAGAAGGCGACATCCATCAGCAGGGACGCGCCGTTCTCGAACCGGATGACCGCGTTGGCCATGTCCTCGACGGTGTTCTGGGTCGGGTCGTAGTCCGAGACCTGGTAGCGGGCCTTGCCGATCACGTTCGCCCGGTTGCCGAGATAGTGGTAGCTGTTGCCGCTGACCGTGACCGGCTTCGGCGAGCCCATGAGGTACCAGGCGAGATCGATGACGTGCACGCCGATGTCGATCAACGGACCGCCGCCGGAACGCTTCACGTCGGCGAACCAGCCACCGGGGTTGCCCATCCGGCGGATCGAGCTCGCCTTCGAGTAATAGATGTCGCCGAGGTCGCCGGAGTCGACGAACTTCTTCAGGATCTGGGTGTTGAGCCCGTAGCGACGGACGTACCCGACCTCGAGGACCCGGCCGGTGGCACCGACCGCCTTCTCCACCTCGAGCGCCTCGGCCACGGTGCGACTCAGCGGCTTCTCGCAGAGCACGTCCTTGCCGGCGTTGAGGGCGTCGATCGAGATCTCGGCGTGGCTGTTGTTCCACGTGCACACGCTGATCGCGTCGAGACCGTTCATCGCCAGCAGGTCATGGTGATTGGCGAACGTGTTGGGGATCCCGTACGCCGACGCCATCGCCTGCGCGCGCTCGAGCTTCAGATCGGCGACACCCACGATCTCGACGTCCGGGTTCTTCGCGTAGGACTGCACATGGAACTGGGCGATGCTCCCGGCCCCGACGAGGCCGACTCTCAGCTTGCTCACGACAGATACTCCGATGCTCAGACGCTGGACAGGATGCGGTTGATGTTGGCTGCGGATCTCGCCGCGCCGAGGACCGAGTCTTCCAGCCCTTCGAACTCGATGGAGAGGAAGCCGTCGAATCCGGACGCCTTGACGGCGGCCAAGATGCGCCGGACCGGCAGATCGCCGTGGCCGACGATGGACCCGAGCAGCCAGTGCCCGCCCGCGGTGGCCAGCCATCCCGGGCCTGGCTCGAAGTCGCGGACGAAGAAGTCCTTGAGCTGCACGACGGAGGCGAGCGGCAGGTTCTGGATGGTTGCCGCGTACGCGTCCTCGTCGACGCACATGAAGTTGCCGATGTCCAGGGTGGTCTTGAAGTTCGGTTCGTCGACCAGATAGATGAGCCGCCGGATCCGCTCGGATCCGTTCATGAACATGCCGTGGTTCTCGACGCTGGTGGTGATGCCGAACTGAGCCGCGTACTTCGCGATCTCCTTGCTGGCTGCCGCGAGAATCGGCAACGCGGCTTCGAATTCAGCCTGGTCGGCTGCGTGCTTGCCCCAGGGTGCGACGTCGTGGCGGAGGTAGCCGATACCGAGGTCTGCGCAGACGTCGACGTGCCGCTTCACCCGCTCCATCTCGGCGGTGTAGGCCTTCGGGTCGAGGTCGAGGAACTGCGCGCCGATGCACATCCCCGAGAGCGTGACCTCCTTCTCCGCCGCGTGCTTCTTGATCGCTGCGACGAGCTCGGGGTTGTCGTCGATCGGCGCCTCGTCACCACCGTTGTCGTCGGCGAACGCGACGGTGGCGATCTCCATGTGCGTGCCTTCGCTGGCCGCGATCCAGTCGATCACGTCGAGGATGCTCATGCTGCCGTCGCCGAGCTGCTTGTGAAAACACCAGGTGCTGAATCCGAGTTGCATCGAGCGTGACCCTCCGGTCGGGGTGATCGTCGTGTGTCGCCGTCAGGGCCGGGATCGGCCACCTCGTGCACACACTAAAGGTCCGCGTCGGCGAGCGGTCGGCTGGCTCAGATCGTGCCGCGCGCGCAATCTCCGACCACACCCCCGAAGTGGGCGCGTCCCCACCCGACACGCCGCACGCCACGTACCCGAGCGACCACTCGAGGGCCGGTCAGTTGACGGGGGCGTCCACCCGCGGGCGATTCTGCTCGATCGCCGAACGCCAGATCCGCTGGCTCCCGAACGCGATCGACGCCGCCATCGCCACCGCTATCGCCGCACCGGCGAACGACCACGAGAGGCCGTGGTAGTCGATCAGAATGCCGGCCAGCGCAGTCCCGGCCGCAGCTCCGCTCGTGTTCGACGCGGTCAGGAACGACTGCGCCTCGTTGACCCGGTTCGGCGGGGCCAACGTATCGAGCAGGTTCTGCTGCATGATCAACGTGGGCGCGATGGCCAAGCCGGTCAGGAACAGCAGCGGCAGCATGATCCACAACGGTCGCGACTCCGTCAGCATCAGTACCGACATGCAGGCGAGGAAGAACGCGAACACCCCGAGGAACGTCGACACCCGCCGGCGTTCGTCCCCACCCCAGTGCCGGGTGCCGTACGCCAGCCCGCCGATCGCGCTCCCACCCGCGATCGACGCGAACAGGATCCCGACGCGCTGCGTCCCGCCGAGTACCTCGCCGGCGGTCGCGGCCATCGACGTGTCGAGCTGTCCGAAGCCGATGCTCATCACCGTCATCACCGCGAGGACGGAGAACACCCCGGGCGCCGTGATCGCCGACTTCCGGCCGTGATGGACGTCGCCGGCCACGCTCGTCCGCGACTCGGGCATCCACGTCCGTGCCGCACGGGTACTGCTGAACGCGAGCCCGCCGCCGGCCATCAGCGCGGCAGTCACCAGGAGCGGCACGACAGGCGGGGTGAGGGCGAGGAGAAGTGACAGCAGCAGCGGGCCGCCGACGAAGACGAGTTCGACCGACGTCGCGTCCAGGGCATAGCCCACCCGCCGGGACTCCGGGTCGGTGAAGATCACCCGCCAGGCCGCGCGCATGGCGGGACTTATCGGCGGGAACGAGAGCCCCGAGACCGCGGCGAGTACGACCAGGACCTGGTTGGGAGCACCCGAGACGGCGGCGATGGCCAGGGCGGCAAGGACGCTCGCGCTGACCAATGACGTCGGGATGAGCACTCGCGGCTGGCCGAGCCGATCCATCATCCGGCCCCACACCGGCGAACCGGCGGCCGACCCGAGGGCATAGGCGCCGGTGACGAACCCGGCGATGCCGTAGGCGCCGCGGATGTGCTGGATGAGCAGGATCATCCCGATCGGCGCCATCGCGATCGGCAGCCGTGCGACGACCGCCGCCATGAACGGACGGGCGGCCGGTCCGTGAGCGAGGAGCCGGACATACGCGGAGAGGCCGGAACCGACCTCGACCTGATTCACCACGACTCCTGCTGCTCCATCACGACAACCCGAACTGGATCGTTTCACGACAGTTGCCGGGATGTCACAACCGTCCACGCACGCGAGCCGGCCGGTCAGAGCGATCCGCGCCCCGATCCACCCATCGATCGCCGACGCGTCCAACCCGTCGTCAGGGGTTTGCTAGAGTTCCCTGCGCACTCGTCCGGGTGGCGGAAATGGCAGACGCGCTAGCTTGAGGTGCTAGTGCCCTTTATCGGGCGTGAGGGTTCAAGTCCCTTCCTGGACACAAGTACTGACACGCACTTTCGGGATCCTGCGCCGAGGCTGGTCCGCGCACCGCAGGACGACCTGAGGCTGGCCGGCACCCACCCTCCGGTCGCAGCGCGTATCGCCAGGCGATACCCCGGACTCCCAACGCCGACGGGGTCGGAGGTCACGCACGACGAGCTGCGACCGCCGGCGGCGCCAGATGACCGACTTCACGGCCGATCACGATGCTGGTGCTGCGTCCGGCGCGCGCAGGGCTGGTCCGGGGAAACGCGACGGCTCCACGACGGCAGCGGTACGGACGATCTGCAACCGGCTCGGTATCCCTTCTCCCCACTGGGCCGCCGGTATCACCGTGGCAGCGCTGCGCGAATCGTCTTATCGGTGGGACGCCGTCAACGACTACGACACCAACGTCCACGGCCCGAAGCAGTCCGACGGTTTTCCCCAGCACTGCTCCCGCGGCGTGCTCCAGTGCATCCCGACGACCTTCGCCGCTTTCCACATGGCCGGAACGAGCGCCAACATCTACGACGGTGAGGCGAACATCGGGGCTTCGATGAACTAAGTCATGGCCCGCTACGACGTAGCCCGTGACGGTGTGGACCTGCGTGCGAAGGTCCAGCAGTTCGACGCGTCCCGCGAGCCGCGCGGCTACTAGGTCGACCGTGGTGGTTGATGGCTACAGTCGCAATGCCTACCGACCCGGTAATCATTGCCGACCACCGTCGCGCGCCGCAGCGACCAAGGAGCACGAAGCCATGACGATTCTCGAAGAAGTCCTCCAGGCCAACAACGACTACGCCGCCGACTTCGGCGCGAAGTCCGAACTGGCGCTGCCCCCGGCGCGCGGGTTCGCCATCCTCACCTGCATGGATGCACGTCTCGACCCGGCCCGGTACGCAGGCCTCCGCGAGGGCGACGCGCACGTCATCCGCAACGCCGGCGGCCGCGCGAGCGACGACGCGATCCGGTCACTCGTCATCTCCTACAAGCTGCTCGGCACCAAAGAGTGGTTTGTCATCCATCACACCAACTGCGGCATGGAATTCTTCACCGACGACGTCATGCGCAGCCTGCTCGCCAACAGCCTCGAGACCGCGGCACTCCAAGCAGACGGCTTCACCGACGTCGGCACCGGGCCGGGCTCGACCGAGGCCCGCTACATCGACTGGCTGACGATCAGCGACAACGCCCAGAGCGTCACCGAGGACGTCAGCCGGATCCGCAACCACCCCCTCGTCCCGGCCGGTATCCCGATCTACGGCTATATCTACGACGTCACCACGGGACGGCTCGCCGAGATAGCCGACGCCACCACCGCCGGCGCCGCATCGTGATCGACCGCTAGTTGCTGTAGATGCGCGACGGCTCGACCAGCACGACCGTGCGGCGCTGCCCGAGCATCGTGGCGTCGTAGCCGTCCCAGTCCTCGTGCGTCCCGCCGGCGGCGACGAACACCTCGCGAAGCAGCAGTCGCAACCGCTCGGCATCGACGGCAGGGTTGGGGTCGTCGGGTCCGATCAGCTGTGCGATCCCCTCGAGAGCGGCCCAGTTCCATCCCGATCGCACCGTCGCCGTGAGCTGTGGCCGCGTGCGCAGGTTGGCGAGCTTCACCTTCCCGTAGGTCACGAACGCGAGCACCGCCCGCCCTGTCTGAGGGTTTTCCATCACTCCGACATTGACCAGCGACGACTGGATGCTCTGGTCGGCACGCAATGTCGATACGACGGCAAGGCCCTGTTCGGCCCGCGCAAATGCGGCGAACTCCTCGAGGGTGGTCATCGAGACTCCTACCAGCCGCCGCGGTGGACGACCTCGTCGAACGGGCGCCGACTCGGGTGCACGACCGGCTTGAGCGGCCGGTCGGCGGGATAGCCGAAGCTCAGCATGTACGAGGCTTCATGGCCGTCCGGAAAGCCGAGGATGCGTTGCGCGGCGGCCTTGTCGCCGATCGAGGAGTGGCAGCTTCCGATGCCCAGGTCCGCCGCGGCCAGCGCGAGCGCATAGGTCGCCTGGCCGAGGTCGTACTGATCGATGACCCGGAACCGCTCGTCCTCGGCGTCGGGCACCACCAGGACGATGGCCGCTGCTGCGGACTTCAGGTGCCCGGCGCCCTGCCAGACCTTCGTCAACTCATCGAGCTTCGCCCGGTCGGTGACCAGCACGAAGTCCCACTTCTGGCGCTTCGACGCCGACGGTGATCGCCATCCGGCCTCGAGGATCCGGTCGAGATCGGCCGGCGCAACGGCACGGTCCTGATAGCTCCGCACGTTCCGTCGTGAGCGGATGGCGTCCCATGTCTCCACGTCGATGTCCTGTCTGATTGATGAATCCCGGTTCGATGGCGGTGAGAACTGGCGTCAGCCGTGCTCGTACGGGATCTTCTCGCCGGCCTCGACCGCGACCGGAAGCCGGTTCTCGGCGGGTGGGAGCGGGCAGGTGGCGAAATCGGTGTAGGCACAGGGAAGGTTCGTCGCCCGGTTGAAATCGAGGGTCACGTTTCCGTCGGCGTCGGGCGCATCGACCTGCAACGACCGGTTCGCCGCATACGTGGTCACGCCCGAGGTTGCATCCGTGAACAAGATGAAGAGCCGACCCGGGGCGTTGCCGTTGAAGGTGGTGAGCTGCAGGATTTGCCCGTCGACCTCGAACTCGACGAGGCCGGGCGATTCGTAGACATGCTGCAGACCCTCCACCGAAGCGCCGACGGTGACGGGCCGCGGGTGGTCGAACGCGACGAACCGACCGGCCACCACCCAGCGCAGATCTGGAGCGTAGGCCGGGGTTCCCGCGAACGCCGCCCGCAACGGATGCTCGGGATGCCGCGGTCGGATGATGTCGTAGCCGCCACGCTTCGCGACCTCGACGACCGCGTCGCCGAAGGCTGCATTGCTCCCGCCACGTTCGGGGATGACGCCGAACGAGTAGCGGCCGTGCACGGGAACACCGTCGACGGCGAGTTCCTCGTCCGCCGACAGCTCCACGGTCACGCCGGACCCCGAGGTCGACCACGCACCGGGAGCATCGGGGAAGCGTTCGGGCTCGTCGGTCAACCAGTGGATGCCGGTGATGGCGAGGAAGCCGTGCGGGTCCGCCAACGCGCTCTCGTGCTGGACATGCCAGCGCTGCCATGCGGTGGCGAACGTGCCGCGGTCGATGTCCTGAACGGTCATGTGCTGCTCCCTTGACGAAGCGACGACGTGCGCCGCGACTCTGCGATGCGACTCTGCGTCCAGCGACCAGCGGTGCGGAAGTATTCCTGCATTACCCACGCAAGGGCTAGGGATTCGGGTCGGGGTCGAGTCGGAGCAGCGCGTCGGTTCCCGGATCGTCGCGTCCGTCGAAGAACCGCTCGAGCACGAGCCTGAACACCGGCTCCTCGTCTACCGCACGGTCGAACAGCGTCATGCTGGACTGGAGTTTCTGCGCGTCGACGGTGCCGAAGATCTGCACTGCGGAGCGATCCGCGATACCGGCGACGATGCCGGCGCACTCGAGCAGCCGCGGCCCGAGGACGGAGTGCCGCACGTATGCGGCGGCCGCGTCGAGCGACACAAGCGCGTAGTACCGCGATGTCGAGCTGAAACCGAGACCGGCGATCTGCGGGAAGACGAACCACATCCAGTGGCTGCTCTTACGGCCGCGCCTCAATTCGGCCACCGCGGCGTCATAGGTGCCGCCCTCGTCCTGCGCACGGATGAACCGCTCGAGGTCGTACTCGTCGGGAACGGACCGGTCAGTTGTCGGTGACATGGCTGTACTCAATCAAGGACGGTCAACCGCACGACCAATGCCACCGCGCCAGGACGTGGCAGGTTCCGCGGCCTACAAGCCCTGCTCGGCCAACCAGCTCAGGCAGCCGTCGGCTACTTCACTCCAGCCGCTGTCGATGGTGAGCGAGTGCCCGCGGTCGGCGAATTCGAGCAGGTCGGTGACGGCATTGGAGTGCCGGTACTGCTTGACCGTCGCCTTCGTCACCGCCTCGGGAACCGTGTGGTCCTGGCCGCCCATGATCAGCAGCAACGGACCGCGGGTTTCGTTGTCGGTCTCGACCGCGGCCGGTGAGTGCGGGGAGAAGTTCGCCGCGGCCGCCTCGAACAGGGGCTTGCCGGGCGCTGGGATGGTCCACTTCTCGTGCAGCGCGTTCGACTCGTCCTCCGACACCGCGTTGCCGAAGCTGTAGCGGAACTCCTCCGGGGTCAACGACACCGACCGGTGCCGGTTGGCCGGGTTCTTGAACACCGGCAGGGTCGCGCGCAGAGCCGACAGCGGCAGGGGCAGGACGCCTTTGATCTGTGCGGCATCGATGCCGATCGCGGCGGCAGCGAGATCCTCGCCGAGCAGCTTCTCCGCGATCATCCCGCCGAACGAGTGCCCGATGACGATCGGCTTGGCGTCCAAGGCGGCGATGATGTCGGCGTAGTGCTTCGTGACCTCCTCGATCCCGTGATCGGCGATCGCGTCGGGATTCGCCCGCGACTCCGCGATTGTCGCGCCGTCACCGGGCCAGCCGGGCGCGATCGGGGCATAGCCCTTCTCGGCGAACCGATCGATCCAGGGCTGCCACGAGCTCGCGTGCAACCAGAGACCGTGGATGAACACGACCGGCGTGTTGGCAGAAGGCATGGTGATATCCGTTTCGTCGAGGCCCGAGGCGGCGGGCGGTGAAGGTCGGGCGGGGGCGGCAGAGCTCTGATCCGGGTGCAGGTCGGCGACGGTGACCCTGCGACCAACAGTCTGTTGGCCGTGGGCACCGCGCGCCAGTGTTTGGACCCATCACCGTCCGCTGCCGCCCTGCGAGCCAACCGACGCTTCGGCTCACGGTGCGACGTGTGACCCAGGTCGGCTCGATACCGACGGCGGGACTAGCGCGGTGGGTAGAACCACCAGTCCGGCGCGGGCTTGTCCGCACCGACCCGCGACCCGGACACTGCTGCCTCTTGGGCACTGCGCACGGCCTCGAACTCGACATCGCTCCAGTCGACGGCGACGAGGGCGGCCATGGTGAACACGACTGCCGCCCTCGGCGCGATGCCGGCAGCGTTGTCGCCGTCACGCAACGAGGCTGCGCGCCACTCGCCAATCACGTCGAAACCCGAGTCGCGTGTCGACCCGGTGTGCCGCAGCACCGCGTCCGCGCAGCCCTCCAATGCCGTGATCGTGCCCGGCTCCGCGACCTCTGCGCTGAACAGCCAGAGCAGATCGCGCAGGTTGTCACAGCGCTTCGTCCCATGCCGACCGGCGTATAAGGAAGTCCCCGGCCCTTGACGTAGAACATCTTGAGCACGGCCCCGTCGCTCGCGACGAACCGTCGACAGGCGTGGGTCAGCAGCGCTTTGAGCAGCGGTATGCACAGGTACTCGAGGAGCCCACCCGAGCTTGCCGCCAAGTAGTAGGCGTGTCGGTTGGCGGCTGTCGCCCCGCCGTCAGCGCGTGCGGCGGTGGCGCGGAAGCAGGTTCCGAACAGTTCGCGCCGATGCGCTTCGGCCGGATCGAGCCGGCGTTTCGTCGCGCCCGCGAACAGTTGACTCGCCCAGGCCCAGAACTGCTCCTGATCCGGGCCTACGCCCCCGGCCAGGGTCTGCTCGGTCACGGCTACGCCCAGCGCGCGGAACGCGTCGGCATCGAGCTCCGAACACCGAACCCCAGCGCTCGCTCCAGCGGGCGTACGGATCCGCTCGATCTCGTCAACGTTCCTGGTTGCCATTTCGCCCGTTCCCCCAGCCGGCACGGCTGATACATTTGCGGCCCGCGTCAATGGTGCCACCCTCGAGCGTCTGAAGGACCCCGCTCGCCGACCCATTCCGGTGCGGACGCCTGCTGATCGGGCGGGATCCCTGCGATCGCCACGGCTACAGCACCGACCGACGCGTCGACACGATCGACCCCGACAACGGCAGCCGCCGCACCTCTAGCATCGGTGCGTGCGAGTCGATCAGCTGTGCATCTACCCGATCAAATCGACGGCGCCACACGATGTCAGCCGGTCGCGGGTGGAGCCGTGGGGGTTGGCCGGCGACCGGCGGTGGATGGTCGTCGAGACCGACGGCACCCTCGTCACCGCCCGGCGGGAGCCGGCTCTCCTGCACGTTCGGACGCAGGTCCTCGAAACCGGCAGGGTCCGGGTGTCCGGCGACCACGCGCCGTCGCTCGACGTGGAGGCAAGGCCCGCGGAGCCGCTCGCTGTGGTGACGGTGTGGTCGAGCACTGTCGATGCGAGTACGTCGCCACCCTCGGCCGATGCGTGGTTCTCGGCGTTGCTCGGCCGTGCCGTGCGGCTCGTCTGGCTGGACGACCCGACGCGGCGACCGGTGAATCCGCAGCACGGGCGTCCCGAGGATCGGGTGAGCTTCGCCGACGGCTATCCGCTGCTCTTGACGACCGAGGCGTCACTCACGCACTTGAACGACTGGATCACCGACACCGTGCTGGAACGCGGCGAGGAGGCCGCCGGCCCGATCGCCATGGGACGCTTCCGGCCGAACGTCGTCGTCGACGGTGACGAGCCGTTCGGCGAGGACGCGTGGAAACGCGTCCGGATCGGTTCGGTCGAGTTCCGTGTGAGTGAGCCGTGCGCCCGGTGCGTGATGACCACGATCGACCCGGTCACGCTGACGCGCGGACGTGAACCCCTGCGCACGTTGGCGAAACACCGACGCTCGGGCAACAAGGTCCTGTTCGGCGCCAACCTGATCCCCGACGGCGTGGACCCGGGCGATCAGACCGCGAGCATCTCGGTGGGCGACGAACTCGTCGTCGTGGATTGACCGCGATGCGCGTCAACAGCCGAGGCGGTCCAGGCCCTGGAAGCGGTACTGCATGACGTGGTAGACGCTGTTGTCCGAGGTGTTCCACTGCGACACCGTCATGTGCACGTCGTTCAGCTCGGACCCCGGGATGATGTAGCTCCCGTACAGCTGGGCGACGTGGTTGACGTCCTGGCTGACCCAGTCGGTCCCGTGCAGCAGGGTGATCTTCTTCGTGGTGCGCAGGTTCTGCGTCGGGTGGTCGAGCACCTGGGCATCGATCCGGTAGTTGGGCGCGTCGAACCAGCTCAGCAGCCACTTGTAGCCGAGCCGACGCAGCGACACCTCGCCGATGATGTCGTCGGTCACGGTGGTTGGGCTGACTCCCCAGCGCCACCGGCGGCCGTCGAAGCCCCACGGCTGGTAGGCGTCCGGGTTCGTGATGTGTTTCGGCCGAACCCGATGCAGGATCATCGGGGTCTGGCGGAGGAACTTCGACGTGTAGACGTAGATCCAGCCGTCGGGTCCGACGTCCCAGGTGGCCAGCTGCCACATCCCGTCGTAGGCGTCCGCCGGGAACCGCGCACCTGAGTCGTGCCACGTGGCGCCGTTGTCTCTCGAGGTCCAGATCCCGCTCCAGATCGCGTTTCCGAAGCCCTGATTGACCACGGCGTGCAGATACATGGTCCCGCCCAGGGTGATCACGTCCGACGGGATGATTGTCGAGATGTCGTCGCCGTGCACGTAGGGAATCAGCTGCTTCGCCCAGTCACCGCCCGGCGTGCCGCTGAACTTCACCACGGAGTCGAGGTGACGGGTCCTCGACCACAACGCGGTCGGTGAGCGCCAGTTCTCGCCCCAGCCGGGACCGAAGGTGTCTCCGAAGACGTACAGGGTTCGACCGTCCGGGCAGCGAGCTGAGATGCCGAGATCGGCCCAGTGCACGCCGAACCTGCCGGTGATCGCAGGCCCGGTGAGATCCGCGACCTTGGTGATCTTCAGTCCGTCGACCGTCACGGAGTCGGTAGGAGCGATGGCGGCGGCGGCAGCGGCGGCCGGCGAAGTGAGCTCCCCGGTCAGTCCCACCCCGGCCAGACCGGCGATCGCGGCACCTCCGAGCAGCCGGCGACGGGAAAGCGCGCGGGCGGACAACGGTCCTGACGGTGCAGGCATCGATTCACATCCTTCGGGTTCGCGACGAACCTAGCCGCTGGCAACGTCGCCGCGCACCAGCCCTGCCATCGTGTTCAACCCTGGCCGACCGGCAACGTCCGCGCGAGGAAGTCGGTGGTCGCGGACCACGCCATGGCCGACGCGGCCGCGGAGTAGAACGCCGGCAGCGGGTTGTCGAACGCATGCCCGCCGCCCGGATAGGTGCGGAAGTCCGCATCCGCGGGCACCGCGGCGCGGATCGTCTCGACCACGTCGGGCGGGATGAAGGCGTCGTCGAGGCCGAAATGATAGAGCGACGGCGCCGTCACCCGGTCGGCGATCCCGAGCAGGCCCGGGACCGCGGAGCCGTAGTAGCAGACGAACGCGTCGGGGTCGGCAATAGCGGCAACGTTGAACCCGACTCCACCACCGAAGCAGAACCCGACGATGCCGACCGAGTCGTCGACCTCGTCGAGATCGTTGACGGCGGTGAGCGCAGCGCTCGCATGGTCGATCGTGCGACCCCAGTCGAGCCGGCTCATCAGCCCGATCGCATGCTCGAGGTAGTCGGGCCGCGTCTCGTCGACGGTGGTCTCCCCCAGCCGCCAGTAGAGCGCCGGTGCGACCACGACATAACCGAGGTCGGCCAGAGCGCCGGCACGGTCGTGGATATAGCTGCTGAGTCCGAAGATCTCCTGCAGGAGAAGAATTCCCGGCCCTCGACCCGCCGCCGGCAGCCACTGCAACGCCGGCATCGGTCCGTCGACGGTAGGGATCTCGATCTCTTCAGCTGCGGGCATGCGAGCCAGTATGACCATCGAGTGCCGGTCCGGCCGCGGACGGCCCGCCGACCGGGTACCGCACCGATGAAGCGTCCTCCTGCGCGAGCAACCGCAGCGCCGCCGAGGCCTCGCCGTAAAGGGACACGCCGACGACGACGGCCTCCGCGAGTTGCGCTCGCGGAGCGTTCTCGGGCGGCAGCCAGGCGATCTCGTCGCGGGCCAGCGTGCGCGCGTGCTCGGCATGGCCGGCCAGCAGGTCGTCGATCGGTATCGGCCCGACCAGTGAGCGCAGCCCGGCGATCGCGTCGGCGAGCCGGTTCCGGGTCGGTGCGCCGGGGCGGATCTGCCAGCCGAGCCGGTCGAGGTAGTCGTCGACCTCCGCCCGCACCGACCGCCAGCCGGGGTCGTCGCGCTCGGGAGCACCGGCGAGCGCGTACTGCACGGCCCCGAGCAGGTCGTGCACGGCCAGCTGGTCGTCGTCGACGGCGGTCAGGATCGAGCCGACGTCCTGCAGCCGCACCTTCCCGACCTCGACGAGCGCACGGATCAGCCTGAGCCGATGTACGTGGACATCGGTGTACTCGGCCTGGTTGACACCGGTGCGCTCCCCCGGCGGCAGCAGACCCTCGCGTAGGTAGTACTTCACCGTCGCGACCGGCACGCCGGTGGTCCGGCTCAGGACCGACATGCGCATGGATCGGCTCCTCTGAGATAGCTCTTGCTTCAGCTGATGGAGAGTGCCACTATCCATATAAAGGATAGTCCTACTCTCCATCCTGTCCGCACACACTCACCGGAGGCCTTCATGGCACGCCATTGCGTCGTTCCCGAGCGGATGACCGGCATCGTCGACGGCGACTTCGCCGTGTTCCTCATCGGTATGCGGCTGAACAAGCCGTGGAAGATCCACCGTTGGCTGCCGGCCTTCCTGGCGATGCCGAAGATGCTGGCCGAGCTCGGCCGGCAGCCAGAGCTCGGACTGCTCAGCGCCCGGCTCACCCTCGGTGCCGACGGGCCGACAGTGATCCAGTACTGGCGAAGCTCTGATCAGCTGATCGCCTACGCGCGGTCGACCGACGCAAGCCACCTGCCGGCCTGGCGTGCTTTCAGCAAGGCCGTCGGCACCTCTGGTGATGTCGGCATCTGGCACGAGACCTACCTGGTGGCGGCCGGCGCCTACGAGAACATCTACGTGAACATGCCGCGGTTCGGGCTCGCGACGGCCGGGCGGCACAGCCCGGTCGGTACCCGCGGTGGTACCGCCAAGCAGCGCCTCGCAAGCCGTGCGAGCTAGCGCGGCCCGTTTCAGAGCAACGCGCTGAGGCCGTGGATGGCGAGGCCCGCGAGGCCGCCGACGATCGTGCCGTTGATCCGGATGAACTGCAGGTCGCGGCCGACGTGGAGCTCGATCTTGCGGGCCGCCTCCTTCCCGTCCCAGCGGCTCACCGTGTCGGAGATGACAGTGGCGATCTCGGGCCCGAAGCTGGTCGCGACATACCCGACGGCGTCGGCGGCGTATCCGTCGAGCCTGCGGCGAAGCGCCGCGTCGCCGCCGAGCCGTTGCCCGAACGCCAGCAACGCGCCGACGCCGCGCTGACGTAGCAGTCCGTCCGGATCATCGATGGCTGCGACGAGGCCACGGCGAACCGCCATCCACAGTGAGCCGATCGTCGGCTCGACCTGCGGATGAGTCAGGACGCGTCGTTTGAGTTCCTCGGCGCGGGCCATCGTCGCCTCGTCGTGCTGCAGGTCGTGGGCAAGCCGCGACAGCAGGTCATCCACCGACCTGCGGGCCGGATGATCGGGGCGGTCGCGTACTTCCTTCAGCCAGGCCAGGGCCTCCTTCTGGATACGACGCGTCACCCGGTCGTCCACCCAGCCAGGCGTCCACCACGGCGCGCGGCCACCCACCGCTTCGGCGACGGTGTTCTCGTGTTCGCCGAGCCACCGGTACGCCTCGTCGACCGCGAGATCGACGAGCCCGTGGTGCGCGCCGTCGCGGACGACCTCATCGAGGAAATGCCCGAGGAGCCCGGACACCGGCTCATTCATCACCCGCGGCAGGATCGCCTGTTGCACGAGGGCGGTCACGTCGGCGTCGTCGAGCACACCGAGCGCGCCGCGCACGACCTTCGCGGCCTCGTTCACCACCCGGGTGGCGTGCGCCGGCTCCACGAGCCAATGGCCCAGCCGCCGGCTCATCTGAGCCGACGTGACCTTCTCGCGGACGACCGCCTCGGCGAGGAAGTTCTCGGCCACGAACTCCTCGAGGCTCCGACCCAGGGCTTCCTTGCGGGTCGGGATGATCGCGGTGTGCGGGATCGGCAGTCCGAGTGGATGCCGGAACAACGCGGTGACAGCGAACCAGTCCGCCAGCGCGCCGACCATCGACGCCTCGGCCGCCGTGTTGAGGTAGCCCCATCCGCCGGTCCGCGTCCGGGTCAGGACGTAGACGACGGCCGCGAGTACGAGCAGCGACAAGGCGACCGCCCGCATCCGGCGCAGGCCTCGTCGGCGTTGGGCGTCGGCGCCGGACTCGGCCGGGACATGAGCGGGTGGGGCAGTGGAGACAGCGGCCATACCCAGATCTTCCCGTATGGTGCCCCGTCACCCGGGACGGTGGCCTCAGCCGGTGACCGCGGCGTCGACGAGCACGGCAGCGACCTCGCGGGCGGCGGTGGCGGCACCGAGGTCGCGATCCATCCGCGCGGAGACACCCGCCCCGTCGTAGAGAAGGTGCAACGCCCGCGCCAGTGCGTCCGGATCGCTCGCGCCGGCTCTGCGGCCGAGGTCGGCGAACAGTGCACGGATCCAGCCGCGGTATTCGTCGGTCGCCGCGATGATCGAGCTGCCCGGCTGTGCCTCCGCGCTGGCGTTGAGGAACGCGCAGCCATGGAAGCCCGGGTCGGCGAACGAATCGCCGAGGACGTCGAAGACGCCCAGCAACTGCTCGCGAGCAGTGGTGTAGCCCTCGAGCGCGACCATGATCCGTTTGCGCCGGGCGAGGTCGCGGGCGTGCAGGTACTCGCGGATCAGTCCGTCTTTGCTGCCGAACGTGCTGTACAGCGTGGCCTTGGCCACTCCGGCACGCTCGATCACGCGGTCGATACCGACCGTGTGGACCCCTTCTTCGTAGAACAAGTCGTTCGCCGCGTCGAGCAATCGCTCGCGCGCGGGACGAACGTCGGACGTCTTCGTGGCCATCAGTTGACAGTACCAGACAGGTCTGTCTACTGTCGGGAACAACAGACAGACCTGTCTGGTTGCTAGCTCGCAACGACGCCGACCAGACGTTGAGCTCTATCCCCCGAAGGAGACCTCCCGATGACCGAGACTCTCGAGCACGTGACCCAGACGTCGAACGCCGCCCGTGGCGGAGGAGCAAGGCTCGGTCCGCGCCTGGCCTTCGCCCTGCAGGTCTCGATGCTGGTGCTGTTCCTCGCCGCGTCGAGCGCACCGACCCCGCTCTACGCGGTCTATCAAGCCGAGTGGGGCTTCTCCCCCGTCACCGTCACCGTCATCTTCGGCGTCTACGCACTTGCCGTGCTCATCGCGTTGCTGACCGTCGGGTCGCTGTCCGACCACATCGGCCGACGCCCCGTCCTGATCGCCGCCATCGCATTGCAGGCGGTCGCTCTGGTCGTGTTCGCCACCGCCGACGGCGTCCCGGCGCTGCTCGCTGCCCGGGTCGCTCAGGGTCTGTCCACCGGTGCCGCCGTCGGTGCACTCGGAGCCGGCCTGCTCGATCTCAACCGCACCCGAGGAACGATCGCGAACGGCGTCGGGTCGATCGCCGGCACGGCCCTCGGTGCCATCGGCTCGGGTCTGCTCGTCCAGTTCCTGCCGGCGCCTACCCACCTGATCTACCTGACCCTGCTCGGGATCCTGGTCCTGCAAGGGATCGGCGTCACGCTGATGCCGGAGTCATCAGCCCGTGCGGCCGGCGCTCTCGCCTCGCTTCGCCCTCAGCTCGGCCTCCCCCGCTCGGCTCGACGCCCGCTCCTCCTGGCCGTGCCCGCGCTCGTCGCGGTCTGGTCGCTGGCCGGTTTCTACGGTTCGCTCGGCCCGTCACTGGTCCGGGGCGTCGTCGGTTCGAACGCGATAGTCCTCGGCGGCCTCGGCCTGTTCGTGCTGGCCGCCAGCGGCGCGGTAACCGTCCTGTTCGTGCACGCGGCGGAGCCCCGCGCCGTGGTGTTGATCGGAACGACCGCACTGATCGGTGGCGTCGGTCTCACGCTGCTCGCGATCACCGCGACGTCGACCGTCGCGTTCTTCGTCGGCACCGCCATCGCCGGCGTCGGCTTCGGCGCAACCTTCCAGGGGTCCCTGCGCAGCGTGCTTCCGCTGGCCGCCGCACATCAGCGGGCCGGCGTCCTGTCCACGATTTACGTGATCTGCTATCTGGCCATGGGGCTACCGGCCGTCGTCGCCGGCTTCGTGGTGGTCGACGGCGTCGATGTCCTCGACACCGCGCGCGGCTACGGGGTCGTCGTGATGGCGCTCGCCGCGCTCGCGCTCGTCGATGCGCTGGCGCGTCGCGAGGCACCGGCGGCGAGCGCCGAGGCGCTGCCGATGGAGCGTGACGTCCGCTGCTGCGAGCTCGTCTGAGCGCAGCCCATGGACCGCTCAGGTGCCCGCGGTGTGGGCCGGTAGCGGCTGGCAGTGCGGGCACCACCAGGTGCGACGGTGCTCTGGGTCGTTGGGCCGTTCGGGGCGCATCCGGACACGGGTACCGCACCGCCGGCAGGGCTGATCGGTCCGGCCGTAGATCCACTGCGTCATCCCGGTGTGGGTGTCCCCCGTCGTCACCTGGTACATCCGTGGCACGAACACCGAGGCCCGCAACGCCCGGGCGGCCAGCCGGACGGTGGCCGGCACGTCGACCCGGCCGATCGGGGTGGCCGGATCGTAGCCGCGCAGGAAGCACACCTCGTTCACCCAGAAGTTGCCCAGCCCGGCCATGCACCGCTGGTCGAGCAGCACCGCGGCGAGCTCGCGCTCGGGTTCCGCACCGACGCGGCGGATGGCCTCGGCGAGGTTCCAGTCCTCGCGCAGCGGATCGGGACCGAGGTGGGCGGTGACGCGGGCCTCGTCGGTCGTGCGGACCAGTTCGACGACCGGGATCCGCTCACCGACGACGGTCACGGCCGCGGTGGCCAGGAGGACGCGGACGGTGTCCCGGTCCGGCGACGCGCGCCGGTCCACCTCCCGCCGGCCACGCAGTACCCGCCACGTGCCGTCCATCCGCAGATGCGTATGCAGGGTGAGGCCGGAATCCAACCGGGTGAACAGATGCTTGCCCCAGGTGGAGTTGCCGGTGACGGTCATCCCGGCAAGCACCGCGGTCGCGTGGGCCGGCACCCGGAGCTCGGCCCGGGTGAGCGCCTGGCCGACCAGCGCGGAGTCCAGCTTCCGTGCGGCCATATAGACCGTGTCACCTTCGGGCACCAGGCCATTCCATCACCGGCCGTCACTGCGCGGCCCGGCCGGCTCCCGTGCCACGATGTCGCCCATGCCAGCCTCTTCCGTGCTCGACGCGTTCAAGCTCGACGGCCAGGTCGCCGTCGTCACCGGATCGACCCGCGGTCTGGGCCGCGCCTTCGCCTTCGCACTGGGCCAGGCGGGCGCCAGCATCGTCATCGTCGGCCGGGATGCCGAGGCCGCGGCGCAGGTGCACGCCGAACTCGACGGTGCTGGCATCGCGTCGGCGATCGTGCTCGGCGACGTGACGGTCCGGGCCGACGTCGAACGGATCCTGACCGAGAGCATCGCGGCGTTCGGCACCGTCGACATCCTCGTGAACAACGCGGGCACCTGTATTCACCGGCCCGCCCTCGAAGTCACCGACGACGAGTTCCATCAGGTGATGACGGTCAACGTGGACGCGCTCTGGGTGTGCAGCCAGGTCTTCGGTAGTTACATGGTCGGACGGGGTCGCGGCAACATCATCAACATCGGCTCGATCTCCGCGCTGATCGTGAACCGCCCGCAGTGGCAACCCGCCTACAACGCCTCGAAGGCGGCCGTGCATCAGCTCACCCGCAGCCTGGCCGCGGAATGGGCACCGCACGGAGTCCGGGTGAATGCGCTCGCACCGGGTTACATGCGGACCGACATGGCACCCGTGGACGAGCCGAGGTTCCGCCGCCAGTGGATCGACGACGCCCCCATGCAACGGGCCGGCGAGCCGGCCGAACTCGGTGGCGCGATCGTGTTCCTGGCCAGCGCGGCATCGTCGTTCGTCACCGGCTCGGTTCTCGTCGCCGACGGCGGCTACACGATCTACTGACCGAAGCCACCGCGTCCGCCGACGGCTGGGTCGTACCGCCGGCTAGGTCGCCGGGCGTGCGTCCGGGCCGGTCGCGTCGAGTTCGATCGCCGCCCCGCTGAACTGTGCCGAGTAGAGCCGGCGATAGGCCCCGTCGATCGCCATCAACGCGTCGTGCGCGCCCTGTTCGACGATGTCGCCGTGCTCCATCACCACGATGCGGTCGGCATCGCGGATGGTGGACAGCCGGTGTGCGATCACGAAGCTCGTGCGGCCCGACCGCAGTCGCTCCATCGCCTGCTGCACAAGGGCTTCGGTGCGGGTGTCGACCGAGCTCGTCGCCTCGTCGAGCACCAGAATGGCCGGGTCGGCCAGGAACGCCCGGGCAATCGTGAGCAGCTGCCGCTGGCCCGCGCTGACGGTGGCGCCGTCGTCGTCGAGCACCGTCTCGTAGCCGTCGGGCAGGGTACGGATGAAGTGGTCGGCGTGTGCTGCCGTCGACGCCGCCAGCACCTGCTCCTCGCTCGCATTGTGAGCCCCGTAGGCGATGTTCTCCCGGATGGTGCCGCCGAACAGCCAGGTGTCCTGCAGCACCATGCCGAAGTCGTCGCGCAGGTCGTTGCGCTTCATCTCCCGGATGTCGATGCCGTCGAGGGTGATGCGGCCGTGGTCGACGTCGTAGAAGCGCAGGAGTAGGTTCGCAAGCGTCGTCTTGCCGGCTCCGGTCGGTCCGACGATCGCCACCGTCTGGCCGGGTTCGGCAACGAGGTCGAGGTCGTTGATCAGCGGGGTCTCCGGGTCGTAGCGGAACGACACATGATCGAACACGACGCGACCACGGACCGGGTCGGATGTCTTGCCTGGCACGGGATCGGGGATCTCTTCCTCGGCGTCGAGGATCTGGAACACCCGCTCCGCCGACGCGACTCCCGACTGCAGCAGGTTCGCCATCGACGCGACCTGCGTCAGCGGTTGGCTGAACTGCCGCGAGTACTGGATGAACGCCTGCACGTCACCAAGGCTGATCGAACCGGATGCGACCCGCAGGCCACCGATCACGGCGACCGCCACGTAGTTGAGGTTCGACAGGAAGAACATGCCCGGCTGGATGATGCCGGAGATGAACTGCGCACGGAAGCTGCTCGCGAACAGCTTGTCGTTGTGCTCGGCGAACGTCTCCTCGGCCTCGTGCTGGCGGCCGAAGACCTTCACCAGCTCGTGGCCCGTGTACATCTCCTCGACGTGACCGTTGAGTTTTCCGGTAGTGGCCCACTGCGCGACGAAGTGTGGCTGCGACCGCTTGGCGACGACGACGGTCAGCAGGGCCGACAGCGGGATGGTGACAAGCGCGATGATCGACAACAGCGGCGAGACGTAGATCATCATGCCGATGACGCCGATGACGGTCAGCAGCGACGTGAGCAGCTGGCTCATCGTCTGCTGGAGTGCCTGACCGATGTTGTCGACATCGTTGGTGACGCGGGAAAGGATCTCGCCGCGGGGCTGGCCGTCGAAGTACTTCAGCGGAAGCTTCTCGAACTTCGCCTCGACGTCGCGGCGCATGTCGGCGACCGTGCGCTGGACGATGATCGCGGTGACCCGGCCCTGCAGCCAGGCGAACACCGATGCGGCGACGTAGAGGGCGAGCACGATCATCAGCACCCGCCCCAGCGCGGAGAAGTCGATCCCCTGGCCTGGAACGAGATTCTTCATCGCCGAGACGACGTCGGCGATCGAATCCTGCCCGTTGCGGCGCAGGTTGGCCACGACGTCGGCGGTGCTCGCACCGGCCGGGAACTGCTTGCCCACGACGCCTGCGAAGATCAGGTCGGTCGCGTGCCCGAGCACCTTCGGCCCGATCACCGAGAAGACGACGCTGATCACCCCCAGGGCGACCACGAGAACCGCGAGCGGACCGTCGGAGCGCAGCCGACCGAGAAGCCGTACGGAGGACAACTTGAAGTTCATCGGCTTGGCGACCGGGCCGCCCATCATGCCCATCGGCCCACGGGGTCCGCCGCCGGGCGGACGGACGGGAACCGCAGGTGCCGCCGGAGTGGCCGGTGCCTTGGTCGTGCTTCGCTCGCTCATGCCGCCTCCGCCGCGCTCAGCTGGGACAGGACGATCTCGCGGTAGGTGTCGCAGGTGTCCATCAGGTCGTCGTGTACCCCGACGCCCACCACCCGCCCCTCGTCGAGGACGACGATGCGGTGCGCGTCGCGGATCGTGCTCACCCGCTGGGCGACGATGATGACGCTCGAATTGCGGGTCACCAGCTTCAGCGCTGCACGGAGCCGGGAATCGGTCGAGTAGTCGAGCGCGGAGAACGAGTCGTCGAACAGGTAGACCTCCGGCTTCTTCACCAGCGCCCGGGCGATCGCGAGCCGCTGCCGCTGGCCACCGGACACGTTCGTGCCGCCCTGGGCGATCGGTGCGTCCAGACCCTCGGGCATCGCCTCGACGAAATCGCGAGCCTGGGCGATGTCGAGGGCCTGCCAGAGTTCTGCGTCGGTGGCGGTGGTGTTGCCGTAGCGCAGATTCGAGGCGATCGTGCCGGTGAACAGGTAGGGCCGCTGCGGGATCAGCCCGATCGAGCTCCACAGGTCGTCCGGATCGAGTTCGCGGACGTCCACGCCGTCGATGAGCACGGCGCCGGAGGTGACGTCGACGAGTCGGGGGATCAGCTGCAGGAGGGTGGTCTTGCCGCTGCCGGTCGAGCCGATGATCGCCGTCGTCTCGCCGGCGTTGGCGACGAGGTCGATCTCGTGCAGGACAGCCTGCTCCGCACCGGGGTAGACGAACGTCGCGTCGCGAAGTTCGAGACGGCCGGTGCGGACCCGACGCAACGTCGGGTGCTCGGGCGCACGGACGGACGGCTCCATGTCGAGCACCTCGCCGATGCGCTCGGCCGAGACCTGTGCGCGGGGCAGCAGGACGAACATGAACGACGCCATCATCACCGAGATCAAGATCTGGATGAGGTAGTTCATGAAGGCCGTCAGAGTGCCGATCTGCATCTGGCCGTCTTCGATCAGGTGACCGCCGAACCACATCACCGCGACGCTCGAGACGTTCATGATGAGCATGACCGTCGGGAACATGAAGGCCATCAACTTGCCGACACGCACCGAGACGTCCATCAGGTCGTCGTTCGCGACAGCGAAGCGACGCTTCTCGTGGTCGTCCTTCACGAACGCCCGGATCACCCGGACTCCGGTGATCTGTTCACGCATGATCCGGTTGATGGTGTCGATCTTGGTCTGCATCGACCGGAACAACGGATGCATCCGGCTGATGATCAGTCCGATGCAGACGATCAACACGGGCACGACGACGAGGAGCAGCGTCGACAGTTTGACGTCGAGCCGCAGAGCCATGAAAACGCCGCCCACACACATGATCGGGGCCGACACCATCATCGTGAACGTCAGCAGGACGACCATCTGGACCTGCTGTACGTCGTTGGTGGACCGGGTAATCAAGGTGGGGGCGCCGAAGTGCCCGACCTCCTGTGCGGCAAAGGACTGGACCTTCGTGAAGATGCCGGCACGCAGGTCGCGACCCAGGGCCATTGCCGTACGCGCGCCGAAGTAGACAGCGGCGATGTTGCATGCGATCTGCACGAGCGTGACGACGAGCATCATGCCGCCGGTGTGCACGATGTAGGTGGTGTCGCCCTTGGTGATGCCCTTGTCGATGATGTCGGCGTTCAAACCCGGCAGATACAGGTTCGCGATCACCTGGATCAGCTGGAAGAACACGACGAGCACCATCGGGCGCGCGTAGGGGCGAAGATAAATACGCAGGATATGAACCAGCACGAAGCGACCGTATCCGCGCGGACCGACCTTTGCACGTGACATCGGTCAGGTCGAGGTGGTCGCCGCCCCCTTCCCGCGCAGTTCGGTGAAGCGAGCTGCCGGGGCCTCGATGCCCGGTTCGGGCCAACTAAGGGTGATTAGTGCCTCGCTCTATGCGATCATTGCGCTCGGTCTCGAGGTAGTCGGCTCCCGTGGCACCCCGAGGCATAGTGAATCCGGCAGCGGCCTCAGCCCGACCCGCGGCGACCGACCAGCATCGAAGGTGGCACGGCGTGAGCAGATCTCATCACTACGAAGTGACGGTCTCCTGGACGGGCGACCGCGGCACCGGAACGTCGAGTTATGACGACTACTCCCGCGACCACGAGGTCACCCGCAGCGGCCAGCCGACGATCCTCGCCTCGGCCGACACCGCGTTCCGTGGCGATCCGGCCCGCTGGAACCCCGAGGAACTCCTCGTCGCAGCACTCTCGGAATGTCACATGCTCTGGTACCTGCACCTCGCGGCGGTCAGCGGCGTCGTCGTCGTCGGCTACACCGACACACCGGTCGGGACGATGGCCGAGGACGGCCTCGGTGGAGCCTGTTTCACGCGGGTGACACTGCAGCCCGTCGTCGAGGTGGCGGACGAGTCGATGGCCGAGCCGTCGCTACGACTGCACACCGAGGCGAACAAGATGTGCTTCCTGGCCAGGTCGATGAACTTCGCGGTCGAGCACGAACCGCAGGTCCGGGTGCGCGTCCGCGCCTGAAGGTCCGGGCCGAGCGTCCGGACTCGGCGTCCGCGCTCAGCGCGGTCGCAGCTCCCAGAACGCGACCGCGCCGGCGGCGGCCACGTTCAGCGAATCGACTCCCCCGCGCATCGGGATCCGCACCGACACATCGCAGTGCTCGACGGTTCGCCGTCGCAACCCGTCGCCCTCAGCGCCGAGCAGCAGCGCGATCCGCTCCTGCCGGTGCGCCGCGGCGAACACGTCCAGGTCCATGGCCTCCGCCGCGAGCGCGAGACCCGCGACGAGGAATCCCTGCTCGCGTAGGCGACCAGTGCCGCCGGGCCACGGTTCGATGCGCGTCCACGGCACCGCGAACACCGTCCCCATCGACACCCGGATACTCCGCCGGTACAACGGATCGGCGCATCTCGGCGTGACCAGCACGGCGTCGACGCCCAGGGCCGCGGCGGAGCGGAAGACGGCACCGACGTTCGTGTGGTCGACGATGTCCTCGAGTACGACCACCCGCCGCGCCCCGGCGAGCACCGCTCCGAGGTCTGGGAGTTCACGGCGTTGCATCGACGCGAGTGCGCCGCGGTGGACCTGATAGCCGGTGACCGATGCGATCACGTCCGGCGGTGCGACGAAGACCTCGACGCCCAACTCGTCGGCCACCCCGATGGGACCGGCGAGGTCGTCGAGCCACTTCGCCTCGAGCAGCAACGACCTCGGCCGGTACCCGGCAGCCAGTGCACGTGTGATCACCTTGGCGCTCTCCGCGATGAACAGCCCGTGCTCAGGCTCGAACCGGCGGCGCAGATTCACGTCGGTGAGCGACACGTAGTCGGCCAGCCGCGGGTCGGTGGCGTCGTCGATCTCGACGGTCACCGGGCTCCGTCGGCTGGCATTCCCGCAGTCTTCCCCATGCCGGGGGCCAAACGTGTGAACCGGACGTATGAAACGGTGTCCGGCGTGCGCACCACCCGAATCAACGACCTGGGCCAGCCCATCGGCCCGGCGATGCCGGACTGGACGCCCCGCCCCGTCCCGGCGCCGCTTGAGCTGAGCGGCCGATACTGCCGGCTCGTCCCGCTAGCGGTCGAGCACGCGGCCGGGTTGTATGCGGCGGTCACGGCCGATCCGAGCGGGCGGCAGTGGACCTACCTGAGCTACGGCCCGTTCGCCGGTCTGGACGAGTTCACCGACTTCCTCAGCTCGACGATCGCCGATCACGGCTACGTCACGCTGACGGTTCTCGATGCGTCTACCGGAGCGCCGCTGGGATGGGCCAGCTACCTGCGGATCAACCCGGAGATCGGCACCGTCGAGATCGGCGGCGTCACCTTCGGCAGCGCCCTGCAACGCACACCGGCGGCGACCGAGGCGCAGTACCTGTTGGCCGCGCATGCGATCGAGGACCTCGGCTACCGCCGGTACGAGTGGAAGTGCGACGACCTGCACGCGGGTTCGCGCGCCGCGGCCGCCCGGCTCGGGTTCCGTTACGAGGGCACCTGGCGCAAGGCGATCATGTACAAGGGCCGGAGCCGCGACACCGCGTGGTTCGCCATCACCGATGACGACTGGACGAAGCTCGGCCCGGTCATCGAGAGCTGGCTGGACCCGTCGAACTTCGACGACGGGCGGCAGCGGACGGCCCTGTCGGAACTGACGGCTCAGGTGCGAGCCGAGCTGGACGGCTGACGGTCGAGAGTCGGGGCCGCGGCCGCCCACCCCGCCGACCGTCGAGACTGCACAACCCGGCGGTTGTGCGCGCTCGCAACCGCGGGGTTCTGCAGTCTCGATCTCGCCCGGCCCCAGCTTCGACCGGCGGGGCGGGGCTTGCTCTTTTATAGAACGTGTGTTCGACTCGATCCATGCGGTGGAGCGGACAGTCGATCGACAACGAGGACGCGCAGGCGTTGCCAGGGATGGCGCGCATGCGCGGGTTCATCCGCTCGGTCCAGACACCGGAGTTCGCCGGCATCACCTTCCACGAGGTGGCCGCGAAATCTGCGCTTAACAAGGTGCCCGCTCCGTCGAGGATGCCGTTCGGCTGGACCGTCAATCCGTACCGCGGATGTTCGCATTCCTGTGTCTACTGCTACGCCCGCGCGAGCCACGAGTGGCTCGAACTCGATACCGGCAAGGACTTCGACACCCAGATCGTCGTCAAGACCAACATCGCCGAGGTACTCCGGGCCGAACTCATGCGCAAGTCGTGGTGCCACGAGCCGGTGGCGTTGGGAACGAACACCGACCCATATCAGCGGGCCGAGGGACGTTACCGGCTGATGCCGCGCATCATCGACGCGTTCGCCGAGTCGGGCACCCCGTTCTCCATCCTCACGAAGGGAACGCTGCTCCGGCGTGACATCCCGATGCTGCGTTCGGCCGCGCGTTCGGTCGAGGTCGGCCTTGGTGTCTCCCTCGCGATCGGCCATCCGGCGCTGCACGAGTCGATCGAGCCGGGCACGCCGACGCCGGTCGCCCGTCTCGACCTCATCCGCGCGGTGACCGACGCCGGCCTGCCGTGCGGGGTGATGCTCGCGCCGGTACTGCCGTCGCTCACCGACGACGAGGAGACGCTCGACCGGCTGCTCGGACAGATCGCGGCCGCCGGGGCGACCGGCGTGACCGTGCTACCCCTGCATCTGCGACCCGGTGCGTTCGAGTGGTACTTCGCCTGGCTCGAGCAGCACCGCCCCGACCTGCTGCCGCTCTACCGCGTCCTTTACGCCAACGGCGCCAACGTTCCCCGACTGGTACAGCCGCAAACTGCATCAGCGCGTCGAGCCGTTGCTGCGCAGATACGGGCTCGAAAGCAGGCAGATCCGTCGGCCGGATGCCTCGCTCGCCGACGGCGACTTCCCGGCCGGCCTCACGATGAAACGCTTCGACCGGCGCAACCCGGAGGCCGCCGCTGACGCAGACGACCCGGAATCTGACGACGAACCGGCCCTGTTCTGAACGACCCCGGGTCGGGCGGGTCGAGCAGAACAGGGCCGGAGCGTTGACCGACCGGCGGTCAGCCGTTGAAGGTGTCCGGGTCGGCGCCGAGACGGTTGCCGGTATCGAGGGCGTTGATCGCACCGATGTCGGCGGGCTCGAGTTCGAAGTCGAAGATGTCGAAGTTCTCCGCGATGCGCGCCGGGGTGACCGACTTCGGGAAGACGATCCGGCCACCCTGGATGTGCCAGCGCAGGATCACCTGGGCCGGCGTACGGCCGAGCCGCTCGGCGATCGTGACGACGTCGGGCGCGGTCAGGTCCTGGGCGAGACCGAGCGGGCTGTAGGCCTCGGTGAGCACCTCGTGCTCGGCGTTGACGGCCTGCACGTCGTTCTGCGCGTTGGTCGGGTGCACTTCGATCTGGTTGACCGCGGGGACCACGGTGGTCTCGGCCAGCAGGCGGCGTAGGTGGTGAGGCATGAAGTTGGACACGCCGATGCTCTTGGCACGGCCGCTGGCGTAGATCTTCTCGATCTCGCGCCAGGCGTCCAGGTAGAGCGCGCGACCCGGGGCCGGCCAGTGGATGAGGTAGAGGTCGACGTAGTCGAGGCCGAGCTTCTCCAGGCTTTCGTCGAACGCGGCAGCAGCGTTGCCGTGCTCGGAGCTCCACAGCTTCGTCGTGACGAACAGCTCCGAACGATCGATGCCGGACTCGGCGACGGCCTTGCCGACGCCGTCCTCGTTGCCGTAGGCGGCCGCTGTGTCGATGTGGCGGTAGCCCACCTCGAGGGCCTTGGCAACCGACGAGACGATGTCCTGCGACGACACCTGCCACACGCCGAAGCCGAGCTGCGGGATGGAGACACCGTTGTTGAGCGTGAGCTCGGGTACCTGGTTCATTGAGTGAGAGCTCCTCGGAGATTGCAACCGCGCGGCACCTGCCGCGCGCTGACGGACTCTCCATTCTGACAGGCCGCCTCCGTGCGTCCGGCCCCGGCCGTTGGGAAGACGAGCGCCCGAGGTCGCGCAGCATCCCGAGGCACGACGCGCTGGTGGCGCTGATCGACGCCGATCCCGGATCGGGCTAACCGTTCGATGACGGTGCGATGACACGCGTGTGGTTCTGCACCAATCCCTTTACGCCGGGGCGCCGAACCACGCTGGACACAATGACCGCCGGCTCCGGCCTCCAACCGGAAAACGGCATCTCGGGTACCGACGACGTGACGGTGAGGGTCCTCATGACGCTCCGCCTTGACCGACCCGGCTGCCCGACCGAACAACGGAAGAACCGGTCATCACACGGCGGATCACTGCGGTGACACGCGACGTACCCGGAGCGAGATCCGCTCCTGACGAGGACCCATCGGTAAGACTCGCCTCTGTGATGCCCTTCCGTGCTCGCAAGCCCGACGATTCGACACGACTCGTCGAGCTCATGGAGCAGACCGCCCGCGGTCACGAGGACGCATTCAGCGATCTCTACAAGGCGATCAGCCCGCGTGTCTACGGCCTGGTGCTCCGGATCGTCCGCGATCCGGCGCTGTCGGCGGAAGTGACACAGGAGGTGTTCGTCGAACTATGGACACACGCTGCTCGTTACGACGAGAAGGCCGGGTCCGTCATGAACTGGGTGCTCACCATCACCCATCGCCGGTCGGTCGACCGGGTTCGGCGGGAACAGCACGCTCGTGAACGGGATACGCGTTACACCGACCACAACATCGACGTCGAGTTCGACGAGGTTTCCGAGAATGTCGAACGCAAATTGGACGCAGAACGCGTCCGTCGAGCGTTGAACCACCTGACCGACCTGCAACGCGAGGCGGTGCGGCTCGCCTACTTCGGCGGCTACACCCACTCAGAGGTATCGCGGCTGCTCAACGTCCCGTTGGGCACAGTGAAGACCCGTGTACGTGATGGATTGATTCGGCTTCGAGACGCAATGGAGGAGGTGCAGGCATGACCCAGCAGCCCATGAGCCCAGACGTGCACGCCTCTTCCGGTGCGTACGTCGTCGACGCTCTCGAGCCCGCCGAGCGCGAGGAGTTCGAGCGTCACCTGACCACGTGCGCCACCTGCCGCGCCGAGATCGCCGAACTGTCGGAGGCAGCTGCCATGCTTTCCCTGCTCACCGAGACCGCCCCACCGCCTGACCTGTGGGCCAAGACGGTTGCGCAGACCCGCACGATCCGTCAGCTGCCACCGCTCGACCGCGCACCGGCGCCGGTATCCCGGCTCGACGAGCTCGCCGTCCGACGGGCACGCCGCACCGCGACGGTGTCCCGCTGGATCGCCGCTGCGGCCGCGGTCGTCGCACTAGCCGCCGGTGGCGGTTTCGTCTACTCCCACCAGCAGCTCAGTACCGTCCGCGCCGACCGTGCGACGACGCTGCAGCAGCTGACCGACACCAGAGCCCAGCAGGACGCGACCCAACGACTCCTGTCGGCGAGCGACCTCAAGACCGCCCGCGCCCCGGTCACCGGTGGCGGCACCGCCACTGTCCTGTCGTCGGCGAAGGACGGGCAGATGCTGTTCGTCGCGGCCGGGCTACCGACGCTGGCTGCGTCCAAGACCTATCAGCTCTGGCTCATCGACGGATCGGGCAAGCCGGTGTCGGCGGGCACGTTCGGGTCGAAAGCTGGCATCGTCCAGCAACTCGTCACCGGCAACCTCGACTCCACGGCGATCGTCGGGCTGACGGTCGAGCCGAGTGGCGGGTCGAAGGCGCCCACGACGACGCCGATCTTCGCCCCGACCTTGAAGGCCTGACCCCGAGCGGTTCCCACCCCTCGAGCTGACACGAACCTCGGGGGCCACCGGCGTATGCTCCGCGGCGACGTCCGCGGCGGCCATCGCATCCCCTCGTGGTTGCTGCTCCGCACGCAACGGAATTAGGTTTCCGAGCACGCGCGTCAGCGGTCGAGATGAGGAGCCAGCCAGTGTCGAGTGGTGTCGAGATCGTCGGTCCGATGCACGACCGGTACGACGAGGTGTTGACCCCCGGGGCGTTGGACCTGCTCGAGGTGTTGCACCGGGAGTTCGACGCCCGCCGGCTGGATCTCCTCGGCGCCCGCACCGAGCGGGTGGCGCGGCTGGCGGCCGGCGGTGTGCTCGGGTTCCTCCCGGAGACCGCTGGGATCCGCGACGATCCGACCTGGCGAGTGGCTGATCCGGCCCCCGGGCTGCTCGACCGCCGCGTCGAGATCACCGGACCGACCGAGAAGCGCATGACGATCAACGCCTTGAACTCGGGCGCGATGGTGTGGCTCGCCGATCAGGAGGACGCCACATCCCCGCTCTGGGAGAACGTGGTCGGCGGCCAACTCAACCTGCTGGACGCGATCCACCGACGCATCGGGTTCACCAACGATGCCGGCCGGCACTACCAGCTGCGGCCTGATGCGGAACTGGCGACCATCGTCGTCCGCCCGCGTGGATGGCATCTGCCGGAGAAGCATCTGCTGCTCGACGGCGAACCGTGCTCGGGCGCGCTGGTCGACTTCGCGCTCTACTTCGCCAACTGCGCGAAGTACCAGCTCGAACGGGGATCCGGCCCGTACTTCTACCTGGCCAAGCTGGAGAGCCACCTGGAAGCCAGGCTGTGGAACGAGGTGTTCGTCCGTGCGGAGGACGTGATCGGCGTCCCGCGCGGCACCATCCGGGCGACCGTCCTGATCGAGACCTACCCGGCGGCGTTCGAGATGGAGGAGATCCTCTACGAGCTTCGCGAGCATTCCGCCGGTCTCAACGCCGGCCGCTGGGACTACATGTTCAGCGTCATCAAGAACTTCCGAACCCGGGGACGGGAGTACCTGCTGCCCGACCGCAACTCGGTGACGATGACGGTTCCGTTCATGCGCGCCTACACGGAGCTGCTCGTGCGCACCTGCCACTCCCGGGGCGCGCACGCCATCGGCGGGATGGCGGCGTTCATCCCGAGCCGCGATCCCGACGTCAACGCCGAGGCGTTCGCCAGGGTCCGCGCGGACAAGACCCGGGAGGCCGGCGACGGTTTCGACGGATCCTGGGTCGCGCATCCCGGCATGGTCGACCTCTGTCGGGAGGTGTTCGACAGCGTTCTGGGTGCGAACCCGAACCAGGTCGACCGCACGCGCGACGACGTGAAGGTCACGGCCGAGGATCTCCTCGACGTCGCAGCTACTCCCGGCGACGTCACCGAGGCCGGCTTGCGGAGCAACGTCAGCGTCGGCATCCAATACCTTGAGTCATGGCTCCGCGGAGTCGGCGCGGCCGCCATCAACAACCTGATGGAAGACGCGGCCACCGCTGAGATCGCCCGCAGCCAGGTCTGGCAGTGGCTGCACAACGACATCGAACTCGCCGACGGGACCCGGGTCACACGCGAACTGGTGCAGCGGGTCATCGACGAGGAGATGCAGGTCATCCGCGAACGCGACGGCGAGCCCCGTTTCGCCGCCGGCCGGTGGGACGACGCCCGGGCACTGTTCACCGAGATGGCACTCGCCGAGGACTACCAGGACTTCCTCACGGTGCCCGCCTACGCCGCCATGCCATGACGGCGGTGGCGACGACGGGGCCGCTGGCCGTTGTGCTGCGCGATGTCGCCGGTGCGCTCCGAAGCGAGTCGATCATCACCGACCACGCAGCCCTGCGCACGTATGAGTGCGACGGCCTGACGCACTACCGGGCCACCCCGGCGCTCGTTGTCATCCCGGACACCGCCGACGAGCTGGCCGCAGTCGTATCGGCCTGTCACCGGGCACGGGTGCCGTTCGTCGCCCGCGGTTCCGGCACCGGGCTCTCCGGCGGCGCGCTCCCGCGCTCCGACGGTGTTCTCGTGGTCACCTCGAGGCTCCGCTCGGTGCTCGACGTCCGCGTCGCCGACCAGCGGGTGGTGGTCGAGCCCGGTGTGATCAATCTCGATGTGACCCGCACCGTGGCCGAGGCCGGCTACTACTACGCCCCGGACCCGTCCAGCCAGCAGATCTGCACCATCGGTGGGAACGTTGCCGAGAACTCCGGCGGGGCACATTGCCTCAAGTACGGCTTCACGACGAATCACGTGCTGGGGCTCGACATCGTGACCCCGACCGGCCAGCACGTGACGATCGGTGGGTCGGCGCCCGACTCCCCCGGGTACGACCTGGTGGGCGCGTTCGTCGGGTCCGAGGGCACGCTCGGCATCGCCACGTCGGCCATTCTGAAGATCCTCCGTGCGCCCGAAGCCGTCCGTACGCTGCTGGCGGCGTTCGACTCCGTCGACGATGCAGGTGCCGCGACCACGGCGATCATCGCGGCCGGCGTGCTGCCTGCGGCGATCGAGATGATGGACGCTCTTGCCGTCGAAGCGGCGGAGGCCGCGGTGCACTGCGGCTACCCGGCCGGCGCCGCGGCCGTACTGATCGTCGAACTCGACGGTGCGGCCGTGGAGGTGGCCGGCGAACTGGCCCAGGTCGAACAGCTGTGTCGCGAGCACGGCGCGTTCGAGCTCCGTCTCCCCTTGGATGCGGCCGAGCGCGCGTTGATCTGGAAGGGCCGCAAGTCGGCGTTCGCGGCGGTCGGCCGGATCAGCCCCGACTACATCGTGCAGGACGGCGTCGTCCCGCGAACCGCGCTCGCCGACGTCCTGCACGCGATCGCCCACCTGTCCGCCTCCACCGGGGTACGCGTCGCGAACGTGTTCCACGCCGGCGACGGCAACCTGCATCCGCTCGTGCTGTTCGATGAAACCGTCCCCGGCCAGGGCGAGGCGGCCGAGCGGATCAGTGGCGCGATCATCGACCTGTGCCTCGAGCGCGGCGGCTCCATCACCGGCGAGCACGGGGTGGGCGCGGACAAGACCGTGCACATGTCGAAGATGTTCACCGAGGACGATCTCGACACGATGCAGATGGTGCGGTGCGCGTTCGATCCGGCCGGTATCTCCAACCCGGGGAAGGTTTTCCCGACGCCGCGGCTGTGTGGCGAGATCCCGCGCAAGCATTCCGCCGCCGACCCCGAAGCCGTGTCGAGCGGCGTCGCCGGTGCGGTCGAGGTGTTCTGATGTCGGTGGCCACCGCGCTGTCACGAGACGCCGCTGCCGCTCTGCGCACCACCGCGACCGCCGTCCGGGACGCCACGGCCGCCGATGCCGTCGACGGGATCGCGCCCGGACTGGTGGCATCGCCGACGAACACCGATCAAGTCGCCGAGGTGCTCCGTATCTGCGCGCACCATCGGCTGGCGGTGGTCGCGCGTGGCGGCGGAACGAAGATCAGCTGGGGTTCCCCGCCGCTGCGCCTCGACCTGCTCCTCGACGTCAGCGGCCTCGACCGCGTCGTCGAGCACGCCGCCGGGGATCTGATCGCCGTCGCCGGCGCCGGGGTGCGGATCGCCGAGCTGAACCGTGTGCTCGGCCTCGCCGGACAGCAGCTCGCCGTGGACGAAACCGTGGCCGGAGCCACCGTCGGGGGCACGATCTGCGCCGGGGCGAGCGGCCCGCAACGGCTCCTGCGTGGAACCGTCCGGGACCTGTTGATCGGGCTGACGTTCGTACGCTCGGACGGGAAGGTCGTCCACGCCGGCGGCCGGGTCGTCAAGAACGTGGCCGGATACGACGTCTGCAAACTCCTCGTCGGCTCCGCTGGCACTCTCGGCGTCGTGACCGAGGCCGTCTTCCGGTTACATCCCCTCCCGGCGGCGCGGCGAGTAGTGACGATGGCCTGCGACCGACCGGAGGATGCGGGCGCGCTGGTCGCTCGCATCGTGCACGGTCAGACCGTGCCGAGTGCGGTCGAGATCGACTGTCCAGACGACGGTCAGCTGGTCGTCGCGGCCCTCCTCGAGGGCTCGCCGGACCCGGCAACATCGTCAGCTCGGTCACCGACACGCTGCCCGAGTGGTGGGGCCGCTACCCGTGGACGTCGTCCGACCTTGCTCTCAAGCTCACCTTCGGCATCAGCCGGCTCACCAGCGTCCTCGCGAGCTGCGCCGCCGCCCGGCAGGATGGCCCGACGACGCTGTCGCTGCGTGGATCGGCCGGCACCGGCGTCGTCTACGCCGCGGCACACCCGGCGGATCCCGCCGTCGATCTGAGCAACCTCGCCGACGAGCTCCTCGCCCGGCTCCGCACGACCTGCGCAGCGGCCGGCGGCACCGTCGTGCTCGTCGACGCACCGGCCGACGTGAAGCGGGCGGTCGATATCTGGGGTCCCGTCGGCGGGCTCGACCTGATGCGACGGGTGAAGTCGGAGTTCGATCCGGACTCCCGGCTGTCGCCCGGACGTTTCGTCGGAGGTATCTGATGTCGGGCACCGAACCTGCGCCACACGCTGACTGGTACGCCCCGGAGGAGACGATCACGATGACCGTCACCCCCGTCGAAGGCGGCGCGTTCGACGATCACCGGCCGCCAAGCGCGGCCCTCGTCGCCGACTGCGTGCACTGTGGCTTCTGCCTGCCGTCCTGCCCGACGTATGTCCTGTGGGGCGAAGAGATGGACTCCCCGCGCGGACGGATCGACCTCATCCGGCAAGGCCTCGAGGGTGAGCCGATGACCGGGTCGATGGTCGAGCACTGGGATGCGTGCCTGGGCTGCATGGCCTGTATGACCGCCTGCCCGTCGGGCGTCCAGTACGACCGGCTGATCGAATCCACCCGCGCGCAGGTCGAACGCCAACACCGGCGGACCCGGTCCGACCGTGTCCTTCGTGCCGCGATCTTCGCTCTGTTCCCCCGCCCGAAACGGCTGCGCCTGCTTCGCGGACCGCTGCGCGCCTACCAGTGGACGCGACTGGACCGGGCGGTTCGCCGCACCGGTCTGCTGCGGCGGGTGGCTCCCCGGCTGGCCGCGATGGAGGCCCTCACGCCGACGATCGGTGACCGTCCCGTCCTTCCCGTCCGGACCCCTGCCGTCGGTGCCCGTCGTGCCGTCGTCGGATTACTCGCCGGCTGCATCCAGCGGGAGTTCATGCCCGAGGTGAACGCTGCCACCGTGCGGGTTCTTGCGGCCGAGGGATGCGACGTCGTCGTGCCTGCCGGCCAGGGCTGTTGCGGCGCGCTCTCCGCGCACAACGGCCGCGACACCGAAGGGCAGGCCTATGCGCGAGCGATCATCGAAGCGTTCGAGGCCGCCGGCGTCGACATCGTGGTCGTCAACGCCGCCGGATGTGGTTCGACGATGAAGGAGTACGCGGACCTCCTCAGTGACGATCCCGACTACGCGGCGCGGGCCGAGCACTTCGCATCATCGGTCCGCGACGTCTCCGAGGTGTTGGTGGAACTCGGCAGCGTCGCCACCCGGCATCCGTTGGACGTAACCGTCGCCTACCAGGACGCCTGCCACCTCGCGCACGCCCAGGGCATTCGCGATCAGCCGCGCATTCTGCTCCGCGAGATCCCGGGCCTCGACCTCCGCGAGATCGCCGATCCCGAGCTGTGCTGCGGGTCGGCGGGCATCTACAACATCCTCAACCCCGAACCCGCCCGCGACCTGGGCGAACGCAAGGCCGCCACGGTCCTCGCCACCGGTGCCGGCATCGTCGCCAGCGCCAATCCGGGTTGTCTGATGCAGCTCAGGGCGTCTCGCCGGCCGGGTGATCCGCCGCTGACGTGCGTCCACACCATCGAACTGATCGACGCGTCCATTCAAGCGGTGGCGATATCTCACAGATGAGATACGGTCGCGCATATGGTCGCTGATACCGATATCGATACCGACACGCACATCGTCACGTCTCTCGACGAGCTCCGCGCCATCGTCGGCGAGGTGCATCCCCGAGCCGCGGCAAAGGTGCGTCCAGCACTCGTCGATCTCGATCGCGAGTGGCTCGCGTCCTCGCCGTTCTGCCTAATCGCGACCTCGGACCACGCCGGCAACCTCGACGTCTCCCCGAAAGGTGACCCGGGCGGCTTCGCCTACGTGATCGACGACTCGACCGTGGCTGTGCCCGACCGCCCGGGCAACAAGCGCGTCGACGGCTTCCTCAACATCCTCGAGAATCCTCATGTGGGATTGATCTTCTTCATTCCCGGGCGGGGTGACACCCTGCGCATCAACGGTCGCGCCCGCATCGTCAGTGACGCACCGTTCTTCGACGCGCTGGCTGTGAAGGGCAAGCGGCCGCAACTTGCCCTCGTGATCGACATCGACGAGGTGTTCCACCACTGCTCGAAGCCGTTCCTCCGTTCGAAGCTGTGGGATCCGCAGAGCTGGGCGCCGGAGCACACGCCCAGCCGGGCGGTCATCGCCAAGGCGCTCGAACGTCCGGACGACGACCTCGCCGACATCGAGGAGTACTACGGGCCGAGCTACGCCGAGAAGCTGTACTGACTCAGAGCCCCGGATGCGGGACCGTCGGCCGGCTCAGTCGGCGAGCCGGGCGGGGAATCCGCCGGTGGCGATCGGACCCCAGCGTTGGATGCTGATGGAGATCAGCGACTTGTCCTGTACCCGCATCGCCTCGCGGTACTCGTCCCAGTCGCTGTGCTCGCCGGCGATGCAGCGGAAGTACTCGACCAGTCCGTCGACTGCTTCGGGCATGTCGAGCACGGTCGCCGTCCCGTCGATGTGCACATACGGCCCGTCCCATGAGTCCGAGAGGATGCAGAGGGATACCCGCGGATCGCGCTTGGCGTTCTTCGTCTTGCTGCGTTCGGGATACGTGGACACGACGATCTCGTTCGAGCTGTTCAGTCCACATGAGACCGGCGAGGACTGCGGGCGGCCGTCGGCGCGGGTGGTGATCAGGACGGCGTGGTGACGGTCGCGGACGAAGTCGTAGAGCGCGTCGAGTTCGACCTGGTCGGCGCGGGCGATGCTGCGGGGCATGGTGACCTCTCGTGGTTGCGATCTGGTCAGCCGAGTGACCAGTCGATGGGTGGCGCGCCCTGCTGTTCGAGAAGCGCGTTGACACGGCTGAACGGCCTGGAGCCGAAGAATCCTCGATCGGCCGACATCGGAGACGGATGGGCGCTCGTCACGCTCGGGACACTCCCCAACAGGGGTTGGAGGTTCTGCGCGTCCTTGCCCCACAGGATCGCGGCGAGCGGACCACCGCGTTCGACGAGCGCGACGATGGCCCGCTCGGTGACGGCCTCCCACCCCTTGCCACGATGGCTGGCCGGCGCCCCCGGACGCACGGTCAGGACTCGGTTGAGGAGCAGTACGCCGCGATCGGCCCACGGTGTCAGATCGCCGTTGGAGGGCCGGTCGACGCCCATGTCCTCCGTCAGTTCCCGGTAGATGTTGAGCAGGCTACGGGGCAGCGGACGCACGTCGGGTGCAACCGAGAACGACAGCCCGACCGCGTGCCCCGGTGTGGGATAGGGGTCCTGGCCAACGATCAGCACCCTGACATCGGCGAGCGGTGCGGTGAACGCGCGCAGCACGTCAGCCCCCGCCGGGAGATACGGCCTGCCGGCGGCGACCTCCGCGCGGAGGAACGTCCCCATCGCGGTGACCTGGCCGGCGACCGGTGACAGCGCCTCCGCCCAGTCCGGCGCGACGAGTTCGGAGAGTGGACGCGCGGTCATCGCTGCTCCGGCGTCAGCGCGGGGCCGTTCGACGTCCACGCGTGGACCGAGGTGGTCGTGCCCTCGATCCGAGCGGTCCAGCCGGTGTGGTGGGTCGGGTAGATGCGGGTCGTCGCTGAGCGCCCGGCGGAGGTGAACGCCTCGATAACCGACCCGTCCAGGAACACGCGCAACCAGGGCCGGCCGTCGGCTGAAGTGGTGGACGCATCCATCACGAACTCACCCACCGTCGCCTCCCGCGAGGTCGGGTCCAGGGTGATCGTCAACGCGGTCGCTCCACTCGCGAGGTGCACCGTGACCGGACCGTGGCCGCCGTCGACGAGCACCTCGGCCGCCACTGGGAGGGTGAGGGAGGCATCGGTGACGGGAAGCTCCTTCGATCGGAGCGCGTCCAGTTCGGCAGCCGGCCAGGATGCGAGTGCGCCGTTGCGCATCGTCACTTCGCGCGGATAGGTGAGGGCGCCGGTCCACCCTGCGGCCACCGACGCGGACAGGTCACGGAGCTCACGAATCCATCCCCACAACAGCACCCGGCCGTCCGGTGCGTGGAGAAGCGACGGCGCGTACAGGGCGTCGCCGTCCTCGAGGTTCATCGAGCCGTGCTGGGTCAGTACGTCGCCGGACCGCTCGGCCAGCAGCACGTTGGCCCTGGCCGGGAACGACGTCCGGTACCAGCCGCAGACGATCAACACACTGACGAGACGACCGGTGCCGTCGGGGATCTCTGCGTAGGCGGGGCATTCCCACATCTCGCCGGTGTCGGGAGTCGAGCCGGGCGACGGTACCGGTAGGTGATGGAACACTCCCGCGTAGGTCCAGTCGGCGAGGTCGTCGGAGACGAACCGCAGGACGGCGGCGTAGCGGTCCGGTCCGTCGGCGGGGTCGACGACATCGAGACCGGCGCCGAGCAGCAGCGACCAGCGGGGCTCGCCCGGAGCGGTTGGATCGGGATCCGACCACACGAAGGGGTCGCGAAGGGTGTGCGCGGTGGTGCTGGTTCCGTCCGGCAGCACGACGATCGCGGGCGCGGTAGCCCGCACGGTCCCGTCGGCGACGTAGGTATGTCCGTCGTCGCCGCTGACCGCGCTCAGCGCCGGCTGCCACGCTGTGTCGCTTCGGAATGCGCAGTAGAAGGCGATCAGGTCACCGTCGTAGCTGACGGCGTTACCCGACCAGACGCCGTCGCGGTCGGGCCGGGAGTCGTCACCGAGGTGGGGGCGCAGCGCGATCCCGCGATCCGTCCAGTGCACGAGGTCGGGCGAGTCCGCATGCCACCAGCAGATGTCTCCGCCGGTCGCGGACTCCGGGCTCGCCTGGGCGAACAGATGCCAGCGCCCGTTGTGATGGACCAGTCCGTTCGGGTCGTTGACCCAGTTCCGCGGCGGCCGGGGATGCAGCCGCGGGTAAAGCGGGTCGACGTCGGCCGGAAGCCTGTCGGCAGCCGTTCCCTCAACGTGGATGGACATTCGTGGTACCTCTCAGGCTTCGTGGGTGGGTCGGGTACCGGTGGCTCGCGGGCGGCGAGCGCGCACCGTGCTCAGGAGGACAACGGCACCGGTTCGAGTGCAGTGCGGCGACTCGCGTCGGCCGCGACGTCGTCGATCTGTTCCTGGCTTGCGCGTTCGGCCGCGACACGACGGACGTACAGCTCGATCTCCTGGATCCGGGCTGCGTCGTCCCAGCCGAGGCCCGGTGCCATCAGGGCGGCTGCCGCCTCGGCCACCCGGTCGCCGCGGTCCCAGGTCTCGATGGAGATGCGGGTCCGTCGGGCGAGTACGTCGTCGAGGTGCCGTGCACCTTCGTGACTGACGGCGTAGACCACCTCGACGGCCAGGTAGTCCTCGGCGCCGGTGAGCGGCTTGCCCAGCTCCGGGTCGGCGTGTACGAGCTCGAGCAGCTCGGGCGTGAGGGATCCGTACCTGCGCAGCAGATGCTCGATCCGCGCCACATGGAGACCGGACCGGCTGGCGAGTACGGAGCGCTGGTTCCACATCGCCTCGAAGCCGTCGGCGCCCACCAATGGAACCCGGTCGGTGACGCAGGCGGGCACCCGGCCGTCGAGGGAGTGCGCGGCCGCGTCGACGGCGTCGGCGGCCATCACGCGGTAGGTCGTGTACTTCCCACCGGCGACGAGGACCAGACCGGGAACCGGGGCGACGACGGTGTGCTCGCGGGACAGCTTCGACGTCTCGTCGGACTCTCCCGACAGCAGCGGTCGCAGGCCGGCGTAGACACCTTCGACATCGTCACGAGTCAACGGCGTGGCCAGGACTTCGTTGACGTGGTCGAGCAGGTATTGGATGTCGGTCTTGGAGGCGGCCGGGTGGGCCTTGTCGAGCTCCCAGTCGGTGTCGGTGGTCCCGATGATCCAGTGCCGGCCCCAGGGGATCACGAACAGGACGCTGCGTTCGGTCCGCAGGATGAGGCCGGAATCGGAGCGGATGCGGTCCCGCGGCACGACCAGGTGGATGCCCTTGGACGCGCGGACGTGGAGCTGGCCGCGGCCGCCGACGAGGTTCTGGATGTCGTCGGTCCACACGCCGGTCGCGTTGATGACCTGCTTGGCGTGGATGTCGAACTCGTCGCCGGTCTCGAGCTCACGGACCCGCACCCCGGTGACGCGCTCACCCTCGCGGAGGAACTTGACGACCTGGGTGCGGTTGGCGACGTCCGCGCCGTAGGTCGCGGCGGTGCGGACGATCATCATCGTGTGCCGGGCGTCGTCGACCTGCGCGTCGTAGTACTGGATGCCGCCGACGAGTGCGTCGGACTTGAGCGCCGGCACCAGCCGTAGCGCTTGCTTCCGGGACAGGTGCCGGTGCCGCGGGAGGCCGCGGCTGTTGCCGGACGACACCGCCATCGTGTCGTAGATCGCGAGCCCGGCGCCGACGTAGGGGCGCTCCCAGAACCGTCCGTGCAGGGGGTAGAGGAACGGGACCGCCCGGACGAGGTGCGGTGCCAGCCGCTGGATCAACAGGCCGCGTTCACGCAGGGCCTCGCGGACCAGCCGGAAGTCGAGCATCTCCAGGTAGCGCAGGCCGCCGTGGATGAGCTTGGAGGACCGCGACGACGTGCCCGACGCCCAGTCGCGCATCTCGACCAGCGCGGTCGACAGACCGCGGGTGACGGAGTCGAGTGCCGAGCCGGCGCCGACCACACCGCCGCCGATGACGATGATGTCGTACTCGGTCGTCCGCATCCGTGCCAGCGCATCCGCCCGCGCCTGTCCCGACAACCTGGCCGTCTGCATACTCGGTTCTCCCGGTTCGCCGACGTGACCGGACGGCCACACGGCCACCCTAACGAGTGGGTCGCGGCACGCCTCCGTCCATGTCCGGGCGCGGCCGGTCCGGTCATGCCACCGTCCCGACCCGGCGACACACCCTTCGGCGCGCGCTTCGCGGCGACGGATGCATCAGTCGACGGTGAGGGCGGCGACGTCGCCGATCACCAGGAGGCCGGGCGCCTGTCTCGGCACGGTCCGCGCCAGCTCGCCCAGCCCGCCGAGCACACCGCGACGGACCTGCGCGGACGGATGCGAAGCGTCGACGACGACGGCCACCGGCGTGCTCGGTGGCCGGCCGCCGTCGATCAGCGCCGCGGCGACCGCATCCGCATTCGCCAAGCCCATCAAGACGACGACGGTTCCCCCCAGCCTTGCCAGCGCCGGCCACTCGACCTGCGAACCCGCTGCGCCCGGCGGGAGGTGCGCGCTGACGACGGTGAACTCCTGCGCGAGCCCGCGGTGGGTCACGGGAATGCCGGCCAGCAGGGGGCCGGCGAGCGCCGAGCTGATGCCCGGAACGACCTCGACGACCAACCCGGCGGACGTGCAGGCCTGGAGCTCCTCGTAGCCACGCCCGAGCACGAACGGATCACCGCCTTTGAGCCGGACGACGAACGAACCGGCCCGGGCATGTTCGATCAGCAGGCCGTTGATCTGGTCCTGGCTCATCGAACGTCCGCGCGGGAGTTTCGCGGCGTCGATGACGACCACGTCGTCGTCGAGGTCGTGCAGCAGCCCGGTCGGAGCGAGCCGGTCGGCCACCACGACGTCGGCGGCACGGAGCATCCGCTGTCCACGGACGGTGATCAGATCGGGTGCGCCAGGGCCGCCCCCGACGAGGGCAACCTGGACACCGACGGGCCGTACCGCGTGCCGGGGTTGAGATGCCGCCGCCGCAACGTCGGCCGGGTCGCCCCCGCCCGACCGGAGTGTCAGCACGCTGACGATGTGGTCGCGCACCCGGACCGAGTCGGCCGGTCGCCCGCTCGACACCGCGATCCGCGCGGCGGGCATCGAGCCGTCTGCGGGAACGTCGACCACGGCCGGGGTCCACGCGCTCGAGGCCTGGCCGTCGTCGGCGCGTACACAGAACAACCGCCGCTCGTCGGCGGCGGCGGCGACCGCCGTGTTGACGGCGCGGTCATCGGTGGCGGCGAGGACGTACCAGGCGTCGTCCAGATCGGTGTCGGTGAAGCGGGCGGCGCGCCAGCCGATCCGTCCCGCCGACGCGAGGCCTTCGAGAACCGGACTGACCACCGGGCTGACGAGGACCACGTCTGCGCCGGCTTCGATGAGCCGAGGCACCCGACGGGCGGCGACCCGGCCACCGCCGACCACGACGACCCGTCGGCCCGTGAACCGCAGCCCGACGAGGTACGGCGGGACGCCGGATGTGCCCGAAGGCGGAGCGCTCACCGTCACAGGGTGCCAGGGTTCGCGGCCCGGGCACGTGGCTAGGGTCGGATCATGAGCACTGACACGCCGCCTTCGCAGGTTCCCGACGCCGCTCGCGCTGCGATGGGGAGCCCTCGAACTCCAACCAGCGCTGGACAATCCGCTGCTGCTCGCGGAGCCGGTGCTCGCGGCGCTGACGGCGGGAATGATCCCGGCGGACGAGGTGTGGGTCGCGGCCATCGATCCGGCGCTCGCCGACACCGAGGCGCTGGTGGGTGCGTACGGGGTCGGGATGGACGTGTCGGCGAACTGCGTGGTCGTTGCGGGACGGCGGGGCGAGCGGACGAGCTACGCCGGGTGCTGCGTGCTCGCATCGACGAGGGCCGACGTCAACGGGGTGGTGCGGCGCGAGCTCGACGCGCGCAAGGCGTCGTTCGCGCCGGTCGACGCCACCCTTTCGGCGACCGGGATGGAGTACGGCGGGATCACCCCGATCGGGCTGCCGGCTGACTGGCCGGTGCTCGTGGACACCGCGGTTGCGGCCACACCATGGGTGTGCATCGGTAGCGGGATCCGCGGGTCGAAGCTGGTCGTACCCGGGCATCGCCTGGCCGGCTTGCCGACGGGGCGGGCGCTCGCGCTGGCCATGGCGGCCGGGTCGGCGGGCTGACACGGTGGCGATGTCCACGGCGGAGAGGGCGAGGTCGGAGTCGACCTATGCGGCGGCAGCCGGCGCGCTCGAGCGGATAGTCGTAGCCCGGTTCGGTCCCGGTGCACGCATCGCCGGGTACGGATTCCTCCACCACGCGGAGCATCCAGTGGTGGCGACGCTCACGCTCGATGGTGCCGCGGTGGGAACGGCGGTGGCGAAGTTCGCCGTTCATGACGCTGACGGGCGCATCGACAAAGACTCAGAGGCGGCCTGGCAGCTGGCGAACGAGTGGGCGACGCTCGCGTTCCTCACCGAGGTCGGCGGCCCCGGGTCGCTTCCGGTTCCCGAGTTCTACGGCGGCGACCAGACCGCCGGGGTCGTGGTGATGTCGGACCTCGGGCCCGGCGACAGCCTTGCCGAAGTGCTGCTACGCGCCGACGGTGACGCGCGTGGCGTGACCGCCGAGGATCGGCTCGGCGCCTGGGTCGATTCGGTCGCCCGCGTCCATCTGGCCACGTTGGGGCGGACCGACCGCTATCGGGAGCTCCGCGGCGAGCTCGGCGGCCCGGCCGGATCTGATCCGCTCCAGGACGCGAACATGGCGGCCGGGTGGCTCGAGCTGTCGGATCACCTCGGCGTCGGGCACACCCCCGACGTGACGTCAGAGTTCGGAGTGATCGCAGCGCTCATCGCCGATCCGGGTGACTGGGACGTGGTCAGCCTCAAAGACCTCTGCCCGGACAACAACCGTGTGCACGTGGACGGATCGGTGTCGCTGTTCGACGCGCAGTACTCGGGATCTCAGCATGCGTTGATCGACCTCGCCTACCTGCATGCGACGATGCCGACCTGCTGGTGTGTACGACGGTTGCCCGACGGCCTCGCCGATCGTCTCGTCGCACGGTACCTCGATGCGCTGAGCAGTGGTGGACGTGTCGTCGGAACGGACTTCACCGAACAGCTTGCCTTGTGCCGTACGCACATGGCGTTGTGGCGTGGTGCCGGCGCAGCCCGGCGGGCAGTCCAGGACGACGGTGACAACCGGCCGTACTGGGACACCTACGACTTCACGTTACCGTCGCACCGGCAGCAGCTGGCATTGCGGTGCGAGCAGGTGGCCGAAGCTGCCGCTCTGCATCCGCGGCTCGGCGCGATGGCCGAGTGGTCGGCGCGCCTTCACACGGCGATCCGCTCGGCGTGGCCGGCGAGCGAGCCGCTGCCGTTGTATCCAGCGTTTAGCTGAGCAGGTGTGCCGGCGGCCGCTCGATGTGCCTGTGACATACCCGGTTGATGCCGGTCCCGGCCGCTCGTATGGTCCACAGGTGGACATGAACGCGATCATCCGAGCCAACGGCGAAGTCTGGAACGCCATTGCGCCGATACGCAACGGCCAACCGCCGGAGTTCTACGTCGACGGTGGCTCAGCATTGGAGCCCGTCGAGATCGAGCTGGCCGGCGACGTTCGTGGTAAGACCGTCCTGCACCTGGCGTGCTCCACCGGTGACGAGGCCATCAGCTGGGCGATGCTCGGTGCCGTCGCCTTCGGGATCGACATCTCCCAGGTGCACGTCGCCAAGGCGATCGCGAAGGCCGCCGCCGTCGGTGCCACCTGTGATTTCCGGTGTGCCGACATGTTCGACCTCCCAGCCGACCTTCACGACATCGACCTGATCTACATTTCGTGGGGCGGCGTGAACTGGGCACCCGATATCGACGCGTGGGCCCGCATCATCGCCGGTCGACTCAATTCGGGTGGCGCCATCCTGATCAGCGAAATGCACCCGTTGTGGTTCGCATTGAGCGTGACGGGAGACAACGCACTCACCGTGCGAGCCGACTACTTCGAGAATGCCGGGATACCGACCACCTGGGACGCCACGAAGGAACCCGACGGCGGACGCGAATCCGACGGCCCGGTGCTGCGCTCTTTCGTCCGGTCACTCGGCTCGATGGTGACGGCACTGCTCAACGCGGGACTACGGATCGACGCTCTGGAGGAGCACCCCGACGCGTCGAATTATGCCGGCCTCGGCCCGGCGGCCGCAGCGATACCAGCTGTCTATTACCTGAAGGCAACGCGTCCGCTCGGGTGAACGCGATTCGAATCCTCAACGCGGATCGGAGTTATCCACCGATGGGCGAATGGTGAAGGAGTCGCCAATTGCCTGTGGACAGCCGATCGAATGTCGGTGGTCTCTTCTAATGTCGAGGTATGGATCAGGTCGGAAATGGCGGAAGTGGATCGAGCGTCGGGCTACTCGCCGGGCTGCCCGGGCGTCACCTGCAGGCCGCTATCGCTGACATTGATGAGCATGACTTGTCGGGTCGTGAATTGTCCTTGATGCTCAGAGCGCAGGCCCGGCTGCTGGCGTGGGTGCAGGCGAAGATGGCGTTGACCACGAACGAGTTCGTGCATTGCCCGGTCGCCGCGCAACTCCCGACCGGTCGCGTTCCAGAAGTGCAGGAGTTCGCGTGCGACGAACTCGCCCTGCTCCTGCACGTCGCGCCGATGACGGCGACGAAGGTCGTGCTCAATGCCGTCGATCTGGTCGAACGTCATCCCCGGTTGTGGGCCGCCCTGTCCGACGGATTGATCGACACTCGCAAAGTCGCCGTCGTCACGTCCACCTGCCCTGACACCGACGACGCGTTGGCCGCTGCCGTCGACGACGTCCTGCTGAGCACGGCTCCCCGTGCGGACGTGTCGACGGCGTTGGAGCAGACCATCGCGGAGACGCCCGGTGCCTTGAAGCTGCGGACGCAACGGGTCCTCTCAGCGCTGGATCCGTCCTGGACGCGGGCGGTTCGCCGCGAAACACTCGCCCGTCGCCGGCTCGTGAAGGGCACCCGCGGTCCCGGGATCGGCGTCGGCTTCCTGGGTCTCTACGACATCGGCGTCGCCGGTATGGCCGCCGCGTACGAGCATGTGAATGCGATCGCTCGCGGGATCAAACGCCTCGGCGATGAACGGACGCTGGATCAGGTACGCGCAGACACCGCCGTCGACCTGCTGACCGGGGGCACCCCGACACTCGTCTACACCGCGAAGTCCTCCACCCGCAGGCCTACCAAACCGCGAGCGGCGTCTGACGCGCCCGCGGACACGACGAAAGCAGAAGAACGCCCAGACGAGAACGCTGCTCCGGCTGACCGAAAGGCGGAGGCGGAATCGGCCACTGACGTTGTTGCCGACACCGAGGTCGTAGCCGAACCTGACGTCGCTCCGCCGGACCCTGCCGCACCACGTGCTCGCGCCGATGTGGATCTCGTGGTCCACATCAACATGCTCGCCGACCTCGTCGATGCCATGCGCCGCGGTGTCCTCGTCGAAGTCGCCGGCTTTGGACTCGTCCCCGCTGATGTCGCTGCCCGATTGGTGAAAGCCGCGGCAGCACGACCCAGCACATGGTGCATGACCGTCGTCGACGACACCGGACGGGTGATCGAGCACGTCCGAACCGCGCATGACCCGACGAAGCAGATGCGGGAGTTCGTCAACGCCCGCGACCGCCACTGCCGCTTCCCCGGCTGCACCGTCACCGCCGTGCGCTGCGACACCGACCACACCGAAGCCTGGGAGGCGGGTGGAGCGACCTGCGCTTGCAACCTGGCACCACTCTGCCGACGCCACCACCGGTTGAAACAAGCTCAAGGCTTCGACCTGACGATCGACGCGGACACCAACAACGCTCGCTGGACCACACCACACACCGGCGAGATGAACTCACCGCCCTGGCGATGGGCGGGACGAGACGACCCACCGCCCTTCTGAGGTATGACGCACGAAGGCCCGGACGTCGACCGACGAATCGGTCGAACGTCCGGGCGTGTACACCGCCAGCTGAGCCGGCGCACGAAATGTCCTAGCGGGTCAGGAGGATTCCTCGGTCTTCGTCGTCGTCATCGTGGGTGCGCCACCGTCGTTGAAGTTCACCCCGTCGGCTTCGGTCGCATCGAGAAGCGCCTGCGCGGTCACATCACTGCCACCCGCCATCCGGGCACTGCTCTCGGCTTCGGCGATCGCCTGCTTCACGACCTCGTTCGCAGCCTCGAGCGCCGCCGGGTCGGGCTCGGGCAGCTCGGTGTCGATCGGCATCGGTGCCGGCGCGGGGGGCAGCGAGGCGATGTCCTTCTCGCGTGCTCCCGGAGCCTCGGCCACCTGCGGAGCCTTCGGAACCATGCCGCCGAGTGCACCGCCGAGACCTTCGAGCGCCTTGGTGAGCTCGCTCGGGATGATCCACAGCTTGTTGGAGTCACCCTTCGCGATCTCGGGGAGCATCTGCAGGTACTGGTAGCTCAACAGTTCGGCATCCGGTCGCCCGGCGTGAATCGCTGAGAACACCGTCGAGATGGCCTGGGCCTGGCCCTGCGCCTTGAGGATCTCGGCCTCCCGGCTGGCCTGCGCACGAAGAATCATCGCTTCGCGTTCACCCTGTGCGCGAAGGATGTTCCCCTGCTTCTCACCGTCAGCGGTCAGCACCTGCGACTGCCGCACCCCCTCGGCGTTCAGCACCGTCGCACGCTTGTCGCGCTCGGCACGCATCTGCTTCTCCATCGAGTCCTGGATGGAGGCGGGCGGATCGATGCCCTTCAGCTCGACCCGCTTGACCTTGATGCCCCACTTGCCGGTTGCCGCATCCAGCTCGCTGGCCAGCGCACCGTTGATCCGCTCGCGCGAGGTCAACGTCGTCTCGAGTTCCATCCCACCGATGACCTGCCTGAGCTGGGTCATCGTGAGCTGCTCGATCGCCTGCAGGTAGTTGTTCACCGCATAGGTAGCAAGCACCGGGTCGGTGACGATGTAGTAGATGACCGTGTCGATCGAGACGACCAGGTTGTCTTTCGTGATCACCGGCTGCGGTGGGAACGAGACGACCTGCTCACGCATGTCGACCGTGTAGCGGACCTTGTCGATCCCCGGGATCACCAGGTGCGGACCCGAGTCGAGGGTGCGGCGGTACTTGCCCAGTCGCTCGACGATCCGGACCCGTGCCTGGGGCACGAACTGGATCGCCTTGACGACGAATATGACCACCAGTAGAGCGATGATCAGTGGTATGAGCCACGACGCGATGTCAGGCATGTTGGGCCTTTCCTGTCATAGAGGGACGTGCAGGCGGTAACTGATCAGCGGCGGGAACGGCAGTGCTCACGATCGGCGCCCCGGTCGGTCGGGGTCGAACAGTTCTTCGTCGAGTGGATGTACGAGGACGGTCACACCGTCGACGTCGAAGACCTCGACGGGCGTGCCGGCGGGAATCGTGGTCTCCTCGACGTACGGCCTGGCCGTCCAGACCACCCCGTCGAATTTTACCTGGCCGGCCCTGTCGGTGATCGGCCCACTCGCCCTGGTGTGCCGACCGAGCAACTCACGCATCGGCTCGAGCTTGAGATCGGGCCCTGCATGTAGCCGTTTCAGGATCGGTGGCCGCACCAGGAAGAGCATCACCAGCGACACCACCGCGGCGACGAGCAGGGCGACCGGCGTCCCGGCGCCGAGTGCCACCGTCCCTGCTCCGGCGAACGCGCCCACCCCGAACATGAGCAGCCAGAAATCCAACCCGATGAGCATGTCCGCACCGACCAGCGCGAGTGCGGCGATCAGCCACGCCGTCGCGGAGTTGTCCGCAAGCCACTCGAACATCGGTGCCGGTCACCCTCCTGGTTGCTCGCAAACCGAATTTGTTTAACTCAAACGTACGTTCCAGGCGGTGGGAACCCGCCACGACGGCGCGAACGCGTCCGGTGCCGGGCGGTCACGCGGTCGCGCCGGCCCGCGTAGGAGCGGTGGGATCGGTTCCTTCGTTCCCGGTCTCACGCGCCACGAAGTCCTCGATGCCCTGGATGTCGTTCTGCGAACGCGTCACGACGGTGAGCAGGTCGCTCATCGACGAGACCTCTTCGACGCCGTCGCCCATCGGCCCGGGCGACTGTGTCACGCGGTAGCGGTGACGGCCCGCGCACTCCAGCGGTCACCGTGACGGTCGAGTGCGAGCGGCAGTCCGAACGTCGCGGTGAGGTTGGCAGCCGTCAGCGTCGAATCGAGCGGCCCGCCGGCGACGATGGCCCCGGCGCGGATCAGCAGGACGTGGGTGAAGCCGGGCGGTATCTCCTCGACGTGGTGGGTCACCAGCACCATCGCCGGCGCGTCCCCGTCGAGGGCGAGCGCGCCCAGCGTGCGGACGAGCTGCTCGCGGCCACCGAGGTCGAGACCGGCGGCCGGCTCGTCGAGCAGCATCAGCTCGGGGTCGGCCATCAGCGCACGGGCGATCTGCACCCGCTTGCGCTCGCCCTCGCTGAGCGTGCCGAACGTCCGCTCGGCCATGGCAGCCACTCCGAGCCGACGCAGCAGTCGCATCGCCCGGTCGTTGTCGACGTCCTCGTACTGCTCCCGCCACCGCCCCGTGACCGCATAGGTCGCGGTGACGACGACGTCGATGACGCGCTCACCCCGCGGGATACGGTCGGCCAGCGCCGCGGACGCGAGCCCGATCCGGGGCCGTAACTCGAAGACGTCGACCGTCCCGAGCATCTCGCCGAGGATCTCGACGAGCCCGTCGGTCGGGTGCATGTGCGTCGAAGCCACCTGCAGCAGCGTCGTCTTGCCGGCTCCGTTGGGCCCGAGGACGACCCAGCGCTCACCCTCCTCGACGGTCCAGTCGACCCGGTCCAGGAGGCGGGCCCCACCTCGGGTGATCGTCACCCCGGCGAAGTCGAGCACAGCAGACATGGCGCCCAACCTAGGGCACCCGACGGGCCGGAGGGCAGTTGGCCTCCGGCTGTCTACGCTGGCGCCGTGCCCGCTCCGTCCCCGCGTACACCGTCACCGCGCAGCCCGACGCCGGCGCTGCCGGCGTCGTTCGTGCTGGCCGCGTGGGCGAACTCGTGGCTGACCGGCACGGTCAGCCTCGACGATGTCCTGGATGCGCTGCGCGCGCAGGCCGCCTTCGCCGACGTCGGAGTCGCACACCACCTCTACGCCGCCGACGTCACGGCGCTCACCGCCCTCGACACCGCCGACGCCGCACCACTGACCACATCGCTCGGGATGCTGCGCAAGGGCGGCGCGCAGGCGTTCGCGCTCGCCCTGCCGGCACCCGGCGACCCGCTCGGGCTGGGCGGCCCGCGCCGATTCACCGAAGCCGCCACCCAGGCCGGCGAGGCCGTCATCGCCGAGGGCGCTGGGCTCGGCGCGGTACCGACCGCGATCGGAGCGGGGGTGCAGTGGGCGGTCAGCGAGGCGGTCCCCGGCACCGGCGAGAGCCTCGCCGAGGCCGACGAACGGCTCGCACAGGTGATCCTGGACGCACAACGGCACCTGTCCGACCGTGGCGACGAGATCTGGCGACCCGACAGCGCTGAGGCCGCCCGTCGGGCCGGCGGAGCCGCCGGTTCGGCCCGGCGGGCGGCGGCCGCGAGCGTCACCGCGCTTCCCCCGAATGCGCCCGCCCGCGCGGACCGCGTACTCGCCAGAGCCGTGACCTGCCTGCAGATCGGGCAGTTCACCCGGGACGAGGCAGCCCACGGCCGGGACCTCGCACCGACTCCCCTGGTCCGCGATCTGTCTTCGGCGGCACGACGCGGGCTGGTCGCCGTCGCGCAGGCCTGTCGGGCTCCGGCACGCACCGACCGTTAGCGTGACCCTGTGCCCGAGCAAGCGAGGTGGTCCGTGCTGTCGGGGGACGGGCCTGACACCGCGCCGGCGGACCTTACCGTGGACAAGCCGCCGGTTGTCCCCGAAGCCGCCGAGTTCCCCGTGGCATTCGACGGACCGACCCTGCGGCTGACGGTCTCCGGCCGCGACAGCCCGGGATTGACGTCGGCGCTGTTCGAGCAGCTCGCCCGCGCCGGCGTGACCGTCCTCGACGTCGGCCAGGTCGTCCTCGGCGGCCATCTCGTCCTCGGGACCGTCGTCAGCGCACCCAAGGACGTCCGGGCCCTCACGTCCCGGCTCAAGGCGTGGGGTGAGCCGCTCGACGTCCGGGTCGAGGCCGCGCTCGGCCACGGTGACCCGTTGCCCGGCGATGGCGGACGTGCGCACGTGACTGTTCTCTCGCAACCACTGACCCCCGGCGCCCTGGCCGCGGTCGCGGGCCGGATCTCCGACGTCGGCGGCAACATCGACCGCATCATCCGGATCGCGCGCTGGCCGGTGACCGCCCTCGACCTCGACGTCTCCGGCGTCGAGATCGCACGGCTCAAGACGGTGCTCGCCACGGAGGCCGCCAAGGTCGGCGTCGACGTCGCCGTCCAGGCGGCCGGCCTGCACCGGCGGGCCATGCGGCTGGTCGTCCTCGACGTCGATTCGACCCTGATCAACGGCGAGGTCATCGACATGCTCGCCGACGCCGCCGGCTGCGGCCCCGAGGTCGCGGCGATCACCGCCGCCGCGATGTCGGGCGACACCGACTTCGCCCACTCGCTGACCGCCCGGGTGGCACTCCTCGAAGGCCTCCCCATCGGCGTCCTCGACGACGTCCGCGCCGCCATCACCCTCACCCCCGGCGCCCGCACCCTCGTCCGCACCCTGAAAGGCCTGGGCTATCGGGTCGGGCTCGTGTCCGGCGGGTTCGCGCAGGTGATCGAGCCGCTCGCGGCCGAACTGGGCGTCGACTACGTGCACGCCAACGTTCTCGAGATCGCCGACGGGCATCTCACCGGCCGTGTCACCGGGCCGGTGGTCGACCGCGCGGCCAAAGCGGCGGCGCTGCGGGAGTTCGCCGCCGCGCACGACGTCCCGCTCGCGTACACGGTCGCGATCGGCGACGGCGCCAACGACGTCGACATGCTCGCTGCGGCGGGCCTCGGGATCGCCTTCAACGCCAAACCCGTCGTCCGCGCCGCCGCCGATGCCGCCGTCAACCTCCCCTACCTCGACTCGGTGCTGGCCCTGTTGGGCATCGACCGCGACGAAGTCGACCGAGCCCAGCAGCTGAGCGGAGCGAAAGAGGCCAGATGACCACTCCAGGAACCCTGTTCGCGATCGGCGGAGCCGAGGACAAGGCCGGTCCCCGAACGGTCCTGCGCCGGTTCGTCGAGGCCGCCGGCGGCGCCGACTCAGTCATCTGCGTCGTCCCGACCGCGTCTTCGCTGGGGCCCGAGGTCGTCGACGTGTACGGAGCTCTGTTCCGTCGCCTCGGGGCAGGCACGGTGACGTCGGTACGGCCGAGCAGCCGCGCGGACGCCGACGACCAGGCGCTCGCTGCGGTCGTCACAGCCTCCTCCGGGATTTTTCTCACCGGCGGCAACCAGCTCAAGCTCGCCCAGGTGATCAACGGGACCCGCACCGGGAACGCGATCGTCGACGCCTTCCACGCCGGTGCGGTCGTCGCCGGGACCTCGGCCGGCGCGTCGATCATCACCGAGCACATGATCGCCTTCGGCGGCGCCGGGGTGACCCCTCGGATGCGCGCCAGTCAGCTGTGGGAGGGACTCGGCCTGCTCACCGGCGCGGTCATCGACCAGCACTTCGGCGAGCGTGGACGCTACGGCCGGCTGCTCTCGCTGGTCGCCGGGTCACCGGCGCTGCTCGGCATCGGCATCGACGAGAACACCGCCGCCGTGATCACCCCCGACCACATCCTCGAGGTGATCGGAGCGGGCGCGGTGACGATCTTCGACGCCCACGACGTCGTCTCCAACGCCTACCTGGCCGAACGCGGCGAGCCCCTGCTCGTCTCGGGCGTCGTCACCCACTCACTGCCGGCCGGGACGAGGTTCGACCTCGTCGGCCGTTCGCTCGTAGGGGTGCACACCCAGGTGCCGGCCCGGGAGGCACTGGAGGCGATCGCCGCCGAGAACGACCTCCGCACGCTGGCTCGCTCGATCGAGGCCGAGAACGATGAGCTCACCCGATCCCAGGAGGACCTGGCATGACCGATCCCGCCACGCCGCCCGCTGCCACTCCCCCGGCCGCCGTCGCTCCCCCGGCTACCGTGCCGTCGCCCGACCTCCGCATCGTCTCGACCCGCGTCTACCGAGGCCCGAACGTCTGGTCCTACCTGCCCTCGATCCACCTCGTCGTCGACCTCGGCAGCCTCGAGCAGTTCCCCAGCAACACCGTCGAAGGCTTCGTCGACGGCCTGCTCGATCTCCTGCCAGGACTGCGCGAACACACCTGTAGCCGCGGACATGCGGGCGGCTTCGTCGAACGGCTGCGTGAGGGAACCTGGGCCGGCCACGTGGCCGAACACGTCGCCCTTCAGCTCCAGCAAGAGGCGGCCCACGATCTCCGCCGTGGAAAGACCCGCCAGGTCAAGGGCATTCCCGGGCGCTACAACGTCGTCTACGCCTTCAACGACGAGCGGGTCGGCGTCGCAGCCGGCGAACTCGCGGTCCGCATCGTCAACGAACTGGTGCGCCCGACGCCCCACTGGGACTTTCAGGCCGAGCTGGACAGCTTCCTGCTGGCTGCTGTGCGAACGGCATTCGGCCCGTCCACACAGGCGATCGTCGAAGAGGCGATGTCGCGCGACATCCCGTGGATCCGGCTCAACGAGTACTCCCTCGTCCAGCTCGGCCAGGGCGTCCACCAGAAACGCATCCGCGCCACCATGACCTCCGCTACCTCAGCCATCGCGGTCGACATCGCCAGCGACAAGGAACTGACCCTCCAGCTGCTTTCCCAAGCCGGCTTGCCGGTTCCACGGTCCGAGGCCGTCCGCACCGCCGACGCCGCCGTCGCGCTGGCACGGCGGATCGGCTACCCGGTGGTGACGAAACCCCTGGACGGCAACCACGGCCGCGGAGTCATCCTCGACCTGCGTGACGACGACGGCGTCCGGGCGGCCTTCGCCAAGTCGGCGGACCAGTCGCGTCGCGGCTGGGTGATCGTCGAGACGTTCGTGACCGGCCGCGACTACCGCTGTCTGATCGTCGACGGTCACATGGTCGCGGTGGCCGAACGCGTTCCGGCGCATGTCATCGGCGACGGCAAGCACTCGGTGGCCGAACTCGTGGACATCACCAACTCGGACCCGCGCCGCGGCGTCGGCCACGAGAAGGTCCTCACCCGGATCGGCGTCGACGAGGACGCGATCGAGCTGGTTCGCAACCAGGGTTACGCCATGGACGGTGTCCCGCCGGCCGGTGCGACGGTGAAGCTGGCACTGACCGGCAACATGTCCACCGGCGGTATCTCCGTCGACCGGACCTTCGAGGCGCACCCGGAGAACGTCGAGATCGCCGAGGAGGCCGCACGCGTCATCGGCCTCGACATCGCCGGCATCGACTTCATCTGCCCCGACATCGCCGAACCCGTCCGCGAGACCGGCGGCGCGATGTGCGAGGTCAACGCCGCACCCGGCTTCCGGATGCATACGCATCCCACCGTGGGCGATGCGCAGTTCATCACCAAGCCCGTGGTCGACATGCTCTTCCCACCCGGCGCACCGTCCAGGATCCCCGTCGTCGCCGTCACCGGGACGAACGGTAAGACGACGACGTCACGGATGATCGCCCACGTCTTCAAAGGAATGGGCCGCAAGGTGGGGATGACCTCCACCGACGGCATCGTCATCGACGAACGCCTCGTCATCCGCGCGGACGCGTCCGGGCCCCGCTCGGCGCGAATGGTGCTGCAGAACCCGCGCGTCGACTTCGCCGTCTTCGAGGTGGCTCGCGGCGGCATCCTGCGCGAAGGGCTCGGCTACGAACGCAACGACGTCGCCGTCGTCCTCAACGTCGCACCCGATCACCTCGGACTTCGAGGAATCGACACCCTGGAACAGCTTGCCGACGTCAAGGCCGTCCTCGTCGAGGCGGTGCCCCGCAGCGGCGCCGCCGTCCTGAACGCCGACGACGCCCTGGTCCGGGCGATGCGCCGGCGCTGTTCCGGTGAGATCGTCTGGTTCTCCATGGAGCCGCCCGGCTCGTCGATCCGGCAACTGATCGACGACCACTGCCGACGCGGAGGCAAGGCGGTCGTCCTCGAACCGAGCGACCTGGGCGAGATGATCGTCGTCCGGCACGGCCGCCGCAGCATGCAGCTCGCGTGGACCCACCTGCTCCCGGCCACCTTCGGTGGACGTGCCCGGATGAACGTGCAGAACATCCTGGCCGCAACCGGTGCCGCGTTCGCCGCCGGCGCACCCCTGCACGACATCCGCGCCGGGCTACGGAGCTTCTCGACGAACTACTACCTGTCACCCGGGCGACTGAACGTGCTCGAGGTGGCCGGTGCCACCGTCGTGATCGACTACTGCCACAACGCCGCCGGGATGCGCGCGCTGGGCGACTTCGTGGACCGGACCGCGGAGAGCATGCGAGCGAGCCACGACCTGGGAAAGGTGTCGCTGATCGGCGTGATCGCCACCGCCGGCGACCGCCGCGACGCCGACATGGTCGAGCTCGGCGAGGTCGCGGCCGAGCATTTCGACGTCATCGTGGTCCGGGAGGACGCCGGTCTGCGCGGTCGCCAACGCGGCGCCACCGCCGAACTCGTCGCCGCCGGTGTACGCAAACGCATGCAGGCCGGCGGATCCCCTGCTCGGTGTAAGCAGGTTGACATCGTGCTGGGCGAGATCGACGCGGTCCGCGACGCGATGGCGCGGGCGAACCCGGGCGACCTCGTCGTCTTGTGCGTGGACAGCCACGCCGAGGTGATGGCCGAGATGGAGATCATCAGCAAACGCGCGCAGGCCGGTTCGCGCGCGACCGGCGTCGACGACGGCGCCGACCCCGACTTCATCCCGACCGCGGGCCCCGCCGGCGCCGCTCCGGTGCTCACATCCGACGTGGAGGAATAGATGCGCGGCATCATCCTGGCCGGCGGGTCCGGCACCAGGCTCAATCCGATCACCCTGGGCGTGAGCAAGCAGCTAGTCCCCGTATACGACAAGCCGATGGTCTACTACCCTCTGTCGACCTTGATCCTTGCCGGGATCCGCGACGTGCTCGTCATCACGACGCCGCACGATGCGGAGCAGTTCGAGCGGTTGCTCGGCGACGGCTCGCAGTTCGGCATCTCCATCACCTACGCGGTCCAGGCCGAGCCGAACGGGCTCGCGCAGGCGTTCGTCATCGGCGCGGATTTCATCGGCAGCGACCGGTCCGCCCTCATCCTGGGCGACAACATCTTCTACGGCCCCGGCCTCGGCTCCCAGCTGGCGCGGTTCGATCACCTCGACGGTGGTGCCGTCTTCGCCTACCGGGTGGCGGATGCGACCTCGTACGGTGTGGTCGAGTTCGACGCGAACGGCCGCGCCCTGTCGCTCGAGGAGAAACCGGCGAGGCCGAAGAGCAACTTCGCCGTGCCGGGCCTGTACTTCTACGACAACGACGTGCTGGCGATCGCCCGCGACCTCCAACCGTCGGCCCGCGGCGAGTACGAGATCACCGACGTCAACCGTGCCTACCTCGAGCAGGGTCGGCTCCAGGTGGAGGTGCTGCCCCGAGGCACCGCCTGGCTCGACACCGGCACGTTCGACGACCTCCTCGAGGCCGCGCTGTACGTCCGCACCGTCGAACACCGGCAGGGCCTGAAGATCGGCTCACCCGAGGAGGTCGCGTGGCGGCGGGGGTTCCTCAGCGACGAGGAACTGCGCGCACGCGCGCAAACCCTGGTGAAGTCCGGTTATGGCACCTACCTGCTCGATCTGCTGGCACACGAGCGGGCCTGAGCGCTCAGCCGACGAGCGCTCAGTCGACGATCCCTGCCGGCTCTGCGGCGGCGACGACCTTGTCGCGCAGGACGTCGGGAGAGTCGACCGAACCGCCGTGCTCGCGGATCCACGCGTCGAGAATCTCCCGCTGGGCATGGCACATGACGCCGACGACGTCTCCCGGCTGCGCCTGGGCCACCAGCGCTTCGAGTCCGCTGAGCTCGTCGGGAAAGCTGGGGACGTCCTCGACACCCACCCCGGCGGCCGCGGCCCGGAAGATGGAGTCCATCTCGGCCGCCGTCCGCCCACGCAGGTAGGACTCCTTCTGCACGATCACCAACCGGTCGGTGTCGCGGGCCGCGATCTCGGCCAACCCCGACAGCAGGTCTTCGGTGCGGTCGCCGGCCGTCCCCATCGCCAGGAGCAGCCGCGCTCCGGGACGGCGCAGGCCACTCATCACCTCCAGCAGGGCGGTGACGCCCACCTCGTTGTGCGCGAGGTCGATGATCACCGTGGTCTCACCCAGGCTGTAGATGTTCATCCGGCCAGGGTTGTACTCCGGTCCGAGTTCGAACGTGCGCAGACCCTCGATGACGTTCGCGCGGGACAGGCCGAGACCGAGCGCGGCCGAGGCGGCCGCCAGGACGTTCTCCACGTTGAAGTGTGAGAGTCCCGACAGCGTCATCGGAACATCGGTCAACGCGATCAGCGGATCCGGCGTCGCACCGTTGGAGACCACGGTGACCATGCCGTCCAGGACGGTGGTCGCGCGGCCCCCGGCGTTCATCGCGTCGCGGATGCCCGGGGAGTTGGAATCGCGGGAGAACACCCACACCTTGGCGCGGGTGCCGGTGCGCATGGCGAGCGTGCGCGGGTCGTCGGCATTGAGCACGCACCAGCCCTGCGGCCGGGTGATGTGGGTGATGACGGCCTTCACCTCGGCCAGCTGATCGATGGTGTCGATGCCCTGGAGGCCGAGATGGTCGGCGGAGATGTTCGTCACGACCGAGACGTCGTTGTGGGTGACACCGACGCCCCGCAACAGGATTCCGCCGCGGGCCGTCTCGGTCACGGCCAGCTCGACACCAGGGAGCGCGAGAACGCGGCCGGCGCCGGAGGGTCCGGAGTAGTCACCGGCCTCGACCAGGACGCCGTCGGAGTAGATGCCGTCGGTGGACGACCAGCCGACGTGAAGGCCGGCGCAGCGGGCGATGTGGGCGATCAACCTCGACGTCGTCGTCTTGCCGTTCGTCCCGGTGACGGCCACGACGGGTATCCGCGCCCTGATGGTTGGTGGCGGCGGGCCGGGCACGGCGGTGGCGACACGGCGCGACGCGGCCGGCAACGCCGCGGCCACAGCGGCCGAGCCCTCGTCGAGGAACGTGTCGACCAGGTCGGCGACCTCGCCGGCCAGGGTCTCGGCGGTGCCACGCCGACGCCACGGATAGGCGAGGACCAGGGTGTCCTCGGTCGGACCCGGCCGGGAGCGCACGGCGAGGCGGGTGGTTCCGGCGGCGAACGCGACACGGCGGACCAGCCGCAACATGATGGCGGCGACGAAGCGCTGACGAAGCTCGGTGTGCGGTGCCCACGGCCGGCCGACCCGGCCGCCAATGACCGTTGCGAGGGCGCGCAGGGACGCCTCGTCTGCGGCCTGCAGACCGGTGAGGTCGACGGTCAGCTTGATCGCGGCACGCGGGAAGTACAGGTTGGGCCCGTCCAGCACCCGCAGCTCGACCAGTGCGCCCATCGCCGACCGCTCAGGCACCCATGGCGTGGAAACCGCCGTCGGCGTGCAGGATCTCGCCGGTGGTAGCGGGCAACAGATCGGACAGCAGCGTGACGACGGCCTTGCCGGCGGCGTCGTAGTCGGTGTTGTCCCAGCCCAGCGGGGCGCGGGCCTGCCAGGCTTCCTCGAACTTCTCGAAGCCGGGTATCGCCTTCGCCGCCAGTGTGCGTAGCGGACCGGCGGACACGAGGTTGACCCGGATGCCGTCAGGGCCCAGATCGCGCGCCAGGTAGCGGTTGCACGACTCCAGGCCGGCCTTCGCCACGCCCATCCAGTCGTAGCCGGGCCAGGCGACGGTGGCGTCGAAGGTGAGCCCGACCACCGACGACCCGCGATGCATCAGCGGGCGGCAGGCCATCGTGAGCGCCTGGAAGGAGTACGTCGACACATGCAGCGCGGTGGCTACGTCGTCCCAGCCTGTCTGGAGGAACTGCCCGCCCAGCGCCGTGGCCGGATTGGCGAAGGCGATCGAGTGAACCACTCCGTCCAACCGGTCGGCGTACTGCGAGACGTCGGCGACGAGTCCGGCCAGGTGCTCGGGGTCCGTCACGTCGAGATCGAGCACCGGCGCCGGTTGCGGAAGTCGTTTGACGATCCGCCTCGTGATGCTCAGAGCCCTGCCGAAGTTCGAGATCAACACGCTCGCGCCCTGCTCCTGCGCGACCTTCGCGGCGGCGAACCCGATCGAGGTGTCGATCGTCACGCCCGCGACGAGAACCGTCTTGCCGTCCAGAATGCCCATGTGCCGTTGCCTTTCGTCGATCGGGGACGGGTATCAGCCTGCTGCCGACGGGTGGGTCAATGGCCCATGCCGAGACCACCGTCGCACGGAATGACGGCACCCGTGATGTAACCCGCGCCGGGGCCCGCGATCCAGGTCACCACCTCGGCAACCTCGTCGGGGGTGGTGAATCGCCCAAGCGGGATCTGGGTGAGGTAGCGGGCCTTCAACTCGGGAGCGAGACCTTCGGTCATGTCCGACTCGACGAACCCGGGCGCGACGACGTTCGCGGTGATGCCGCGGGATCCGAGCTCACGGGCGATCGAGCGCGCCATCCCGACCAGGCCGGCCTTGCTGGCCGCGTAGTTCACCTGACCGGCCGAGCCGAGGAGTCCGACGACCGAGGAGATGAAGACGATCCGGCCGCGGCGCATCCGGAGCATGCCCTTGGCGGCGCGGCGCGCGACCCGGAACGAACCGCTCAGGTTCGTGTCCAGCACGGTGTCCCAATCGTCGTCGCTCATCCGGAGCAAGAGGGTGTCGCGGGTGATGCCGGCGTTCGCGACCAGCACCTCGACCGGCCCCTGGTGTTCCTCCACGAGCGCGAAGGCAGGGTCGATCGACGTCGGGTCGGTGACGTCGCAGCGGACCCCGAACAGCCCGTCGGGCGGCTCGCCGGTCCGGTAGGTGACGGCGACGTCGTCGCCGGCCGCGGCGAACGCCCGAGCGATCGCGAGGCCGATTCCACGGGTGCCACCGGTGACGAGGACTGAGCGAGCCACATCTCTCCCTTGAAGAGCGGTCTGCCCGGACGGTGGAGCCCGAAACCGCCGCGACGTTAGCACCCGGCGCCGCTGCCGGTGTCGACACAGGGCCGCGAGGTGCGAGGTGCGGCCGGTCTGGAGGTGGAGCCCACCGGTACTCTGGACAGCGCCGGAACGTCACGGCGCAAGCGTCGAGGAGGGCCATACGTGGCACGAGGTCGCACCGAGGTCCACGAGATCACCAGCGCATCCGAGAGCGCTGACGTCGACCTCCAGCGGCGCAAGGTGAGGTACATGCTGTCGATGACCCTGCGAATCGTGCTGTTCCCTGCTGCACTGTTCCTGCACGGCCCGTTGCGCTGGGTTGCGCTCGCTATTGCACTCGTGATGCCGGCGATCGCCGTCGTGTTCGCCAACACCAAGAGCCAGCGCCGCAAGGGCAGCGGTGGACGATCCCCTGACCAGTCCGCCGTCGTGCCGTTCGGACCGACACCGCGCACCGGCCACTGAGCACAGGTCATCGATCGGGCGGCACGCCGCCGACTGGTGGTTGTGCCCTCAACCGTGCATGTGGCATGGTTTCCATGCTGGCGTCGAAGCCGAGCGTGTGTACCCCCCGACTCACGCTCGTGCGCTGTCAGCCCCGGCACGGTGCCTGACGACTCCTCCCCCGTAGTCGTCGGGCACCGTGCCTCTCCATCTCGGCCCTGCGACTCAGCCGCCGATGGCTGACATCGGCCTGCTGGGCTGGAGAAACGACGGTTCGTCGATGCCGTGCCCGGGCAACTTGCCGAGCATCGCCCGGCTCCACTGCACAGCGATCGCGTTGTCGTCGGCGCCACTGCGCAGCGGAGTCCGCAGGTCGGTTTCGGCCGTCGCGAACAGGCACGTGCGCATCTGCCCGTCGGCCGTCAGCCGGGTGCGGTCACATGCCCCGCAGAACGGCTCGCTGACCGACGCGATGATGCCCACGGTGGCAGGTCCGCCGTCGATGAGGTAGCGCTGCGCCGGTGCTGCACCACGGGACATGGCGTCCTCGGCACTTAGGTCGTATCGCTTTGACAGGGCGGCCCTGATCTCCGCGGCGGTGACCATGGTCGAGCGATGCCAGCCGTGCTGGGCGTCGAGCGGCATCTGCTCGATGAACCGGAGCTCGTAGCCTTGTGCGAGGCAGAACGCGAGCAGATCGGCCGCCTGGCCGTCGTTGATTCCTCGCATCAGCACCGCGTTCACCTTCACGGGCGCCAGCCCCGCCTCGGCGGCGGCAGCCATTCCATCCAGGACGTCGTCGAGCCGGTCGCGGCGGGTCAGCTCCCGGAAGGTGGCGCGGTCGACGGTGTCGAGTGAGACGTTCACCCGCGACAGCCCCGCCTCGGCGAGTGGCCGCGCGAGCCCGGCCAGCCCGAGGCCGTTCGTCGTCACCGCGATCGACGGGGCGTTCGCGAGGGCGGCTAATCTGGCGACGAGATCGACGACCCCGGCACGGATCAGCGGCTCCCCGCCGGTCAGCCGGACCTGGGTGACACCGAGGAGCGACACCGCGATCCCCACCAGCCGCACGATCTCGTCGTCGGTGAGGACCTCTTCGCGTGTCAGCCAGGGCAGGCCCTCTTCGGGCATGCAGTACACGCAGCGGAGATTGCACTTGTCGGTCAGTGACAGCCGCAGGTCGGTCGCGACCCGACCGTGCCCGTCGCGGAGGGCCAGTGGCACGAGCCCGGTGGCCACGGAGCTCGTGGACGCAGGTTCGACAAGTGGGAGAAGGGTCACCCGATCAGGGTAACGACGGGCGCCGACGCCCGGTTTGCCGACGTCGTGCCGCGGATCCGACGGGCGAGGGGCCGGTTCGGCAGGGTGTGTAACTTGTCGGGTGTGCTGAGGGTGTTCCTGCGAATGCGAACGATCCTGTTCACCCTGTTCATGATCGGCCTGATCTTCACCTTCATCCAGCTCTCCGCCTGGCAGTGGCACCGGCACGTGTCCCGGCAGCTGCACAACTCGCAGGTGACGTCGGCGATCAACGCGCCGGTCGTGCCGATCGCTGCGATCCTTCCCACGACCGGCACGCAGCTGACCGTGCCCGAGGTCTGGCGGCGGGTCGACGCGGTCGGGCGCTACGACACCACCCACCAGATCCTGGTGCGCTACCGCGCTTACGAGGGCGAGAACGGTTTCGAGGTCCTCACCCCGCTCGTGACCGACGCCGGGACCGTCTGGGTCGACCGCGGGTGGGTTCCGCTGGTCGCGAAGAGCCTCGACGACGCGCCCGACGTCCCGGCCGCGCCGACCGGCACCGTCACCGTCACCGGTTACCTGCAGGCGTCCGAGACGACGAATAAGCCGGTGCTTCCGACCACCGGTCAGATCCGAACGATCACCATCCCGGCCATCAACGCCTGGTACGGACGGCCCGCGTACGGCGTCTACCTGGCCTGCACGGCAGAGTCACCGGCACCGGCGAGCGCGCCCCGCGTGCTCGAGACAGAGGACCTCTCCGGCGGCCCGCATGTCGCCTACGCGATCCAATGGGCGCTGTTCGCCGGTATCGGCGTCTTCGGCTGGGCGAAGCTGATGCGCGACGACATGCTCGCGCTCCGACGCGAAAAGGCGGCCGGCGCGGACACCGTCGCGTCGTCGCGAGCGGGCAGCGGCGCTCAGAAGCGGCAAACGCCGGCCGGCGTCTGAGCCGGACGACGAGCACGGATGGTCACCGACCACATGGTGAGGTTACTCACAGCTACGCCTGCTTAGTCCGCTGTAACGCTCGATTTCACGAGGCGGTCGACGGCCGAAGAGCGCGGGACCCGTGCGCAGTTGCCGGATGTAAGCACCGATTCATCCGCATCTGTACTATCAGTGACAGCGGGTGTGCGAACTGTCATTGTCAGGCTGGCCTTATCGATCCTGACTGTCGCTGAGCGGTGATGTCTCGTTACGTAGCGTGATGTTGGCCGAAGCGACGGCTGCTTGGTGTTCGCACGGATAGGTTAGAAACCATTGCCATTTCGTCTGGCCGGGATGCGATCCATATCCGGCCGGTGATTGCGACGGGCTCTCGCGGGCGTCGCCGCATCACGTTCGTCCTCACGGAAAGGGAACTCGATGGATCTCGGCCTGCAGAACAGAGTGTTCGTCGTCACCGGCGGCACCCGGGGCCTCGGCTTCGCCACTGCCCGCGCGCTTGTCGCCGAGGGTGCACGGGTCGTCCTGTCCGGGCGCGATCCCGCCGGCGTCGAGGCCGCGGTCGTCCAGCTCGGGCGCGCGAACACGCTGGGCATCGTTGCCGACAACGGTGACAACGAGACCCCCGCCCGGCTGATCGCAGCCGCACAAGCTCGCTGGGACCGGCTCGACGGAGGATGCATCAGCGTCGGCGGCCCGCCCGTCGGCAGCATGCTGGCCACCTCCGACGACACCTGGCGCAGCAGCTTCGAGACCATTTTCCTCGGCGCCGTCCGGACGATGCGCGATCTCATCGGTCAGTGCGACGAATCCGCCTCGATCGTCCTCGTGCTCAGTACGTCGGTCCGCGCGCCGATCCCCGAGTTGGCCATCTCCAACGCGCTGCGGCCCGCGCTCGCGATGCTGTCGAAGGATGTCGCCGACGAGGTCGGCCCCCGCGGCATCCGCATCAACGGGCTGATGCCCGGCAAGATCGACACCGAGCGCGTCCGCGCCCTCGACCGCACCCAGGGTGAACCCGACGTCGTCCGTGCACGTGCCTCGGCCGGCATCCCGCTGCGCCGCTACGGACGGCCGGAGGAGTTCGGCGCGGTGGCGACGTTCCTGCTCTCGCCGGTGTCGTCCTACATCACCGGAACTGTGCTCGCCGTCGACGGCGGTGCCACCCGCTCGCTGTGAGTGTCACCCCGCCGGTGACGGCCGCGCTGTCCTTCCGAACAGCCCTCCCCTAAGTTGGGATCGCCGCACCACCCAGCCTCCACCGCAACGGAGCGTCGACCTCGTGCCGTCCGTCTTGGCCCACCCGAACTTCCGGCTCTTCTGGGCCGGCGGGATGCTCTCGGTCGCGGGCGATTGGATGCTGCTCACGGCACTCCCGTTCTACGTCTATTCACTGACCGGGTCCGCCGCCGCGACGAGCGCGATGTACGTCGCCTACGCGGTCCCGCGGCTACTGCTCGGGCTCCTCGGCGGAACGCTCGTCGATCGCTTCGACCGCCGCCGGACGATGATTGCCTGCGACCTGGCCCGCTCGGTGTTGCTCCTGCCGTTGTTGCTCGTCGACACCCGCTCGACGCTCTGGATCCTGCTGGTGGTCAGTGCCGTCCAGTCCGCCATCGGGCAGCTGTTCTTCCCGGCACGGCACGCCTTGCTGCCGGGGCTGGTTCCGCTCGACACCCGGGTGCGGGCCAACTCGCTCGACTCGCTCTCGATGGGGCTCACCCGGCTGATCGGCCCGATCAGCGGCGGGGCGGTGCTGGCCGGTTTGGGCATCAGCGCCGTCGTCGTCATCGATGCAGTGAGCTTCACTTTGTCGGCCCTTTTGTTGTGGCGGATGCGCGTGCCGTTGTCGATCGCCCGAGCCCGGGGCCGTGCGCGTCCGTCGGTTCGGCACGATCTGCTGTCCGGCATCCGGCTCTGCTGGCGTAAGCGCACGGTGCGGGGCGTGCTGGCCCTGAGCGGCTTCGTGATGGTCGGCTACGGCCTCGTGAGCGTGCTCACCGTGGTGTTCGTCCGCACAGATCTCGGCGCCGGCGCCGCGGCGTTCGGATGGATGCTCGCCGCGCAGGGCATCGGCATCACCGCTGCCGGTCTGCTCGGTACGCGCCTCGGTCAGCGGGTGCCGGCCAGCCGGCTCTACGTCGGCGGGCTCCTTCTGATCGGCGTGAGCATGCTGGTCGCGTTCCAGTCGCGGACGCTCGTCCAGGCGCTGATCGCCTTCGGCTTCTCCGGCGCCGGCCTCTCGGCGTGGATGGTCGGCGAACGCACCCTTTTGCAGGGCGCGGTGCCGGCGCGGCAGCTGGGACGGGCGTTCGGCGCGTACAACACGGTCACGAGCGTGCTGATGCTCGCCGGCACGATCGCGGCCGGTGTCGTCGGTAACGCATGGGGCGCGCGGCCGGTGCTCACAGTGGCCGCGGTCCTGTACCTGCTCCCCGGAGTCGCCGGCGCCTCGGTGGTGCTCCCCAACCAGATCCGCAGGCGGCCGGGGCACGACGTTGTGAAACGTCGCGAAGCCGCATAGCCTGCTGACGGCACGGCGCGCGATCGGGGGTTCGGGGTTCGGTCACGACAGGAGCCATTGTGGTCAGCAGCCAGTTCGACGCCCTCGCGCGACATCGATCGACGTGGCGGCGGCCGCGGCCCAAACCCGGGACGCACGGCGAATGACCACTTCGCGAAACCGCCCCGGTCCCCGGCGGCTGACGCCCACCGTGCTCATCTCGCTGTTCAGCCTCGGTGCCAACGCCGGTGGCTCACGGGCGACTCTCGAACTCAGCAGCCGGCTCAGCTCCGACGTGACCTATCTGGTCGCGGATCCGGCCGACGGGCTGGCCACTCCCCTGCTCGCGAATCCGGCGGGCATACGACCGCCCGCCATACGCGTGAACAAACTCAAACCTAAGCCGCACGTTCGCCCGGGGACTGCGAGCGCGCGCGAACTCGTCCGACGCAACCTCGACCTTGCCGCCGACTTCTCCTGGGTGCGCCGGCAGGACCGACTGGCCGCCGCCAGCGGCGCCGACCTCGTCTGCTCGATGACCACTCTGATGCATCGCGCCGACGTGTTCTGGGTGCATTTTCTCCGGGCCCAGGCCGTGGAGCAGACCTACGGGGTGTCGGTGTCACGCGCTGATGCGCTGCTGCGTCGGATCGACCTCAAGGAACGGCACCTGCTCCATCTCGAGCGTAAGAACCTCGACCCGGCGAACCACCGCCTCGTGATCGCGCCGTCGCGGCGTACCGCGGCCGACCTCGCGTTCCACTACGACGTCGACCCCGAACGGGTCGCCGTCGTCCACAACGGGGTCGACGACGCCGTGTTCACGCCACCGACGACCGCTGTGCGCGCACAGGCACGCGCACGTCTCGGATTGGCCTCTGACGACGTGCTGGCCCTGTTCGTCGGCCGGAGCCCGGAACGCAAGGGCCTGGAGCCGCTCGTCGAATCCGCGGCCCGGATCCGGCGTACCGCACAGGGTCACCGGCTTCGGCTGGCCTTCGCCGGGTTCGCCGACACCGACTATGCGCACCGTGTGCTCGGCGGCCACTCCCTCGGGGCGTTCGTCCCCGGAGAGCTGCCGCAAGCGATCCTGCACCGCGACTGGTACTCCGCGGCCGACCTGCTGATCCTGCCGTCGATGGTCGAGCCGTTCGGCCTCGTCGCGCTGGAGGCGATGGCGTGCGGTGTGCCGGCCGCGGTGAGTGACGCGGCGGGCGCCGCCGAGGTCATCTCCGACCGGAAGACCGGCGTGATCCTCGACAGCCGCCAGCTCGCCGCCGACCTCGACCGGTTGCTCGTCGATGCGCTGGAGTGCCGTCTCGACCTGGCGGCGATGGGTGCTGCGGCACGTTGTGACGTGGCCACCCGGCTGAGCTGGGCGTCGCAGGCGACGCACCTGCAGATCCGGCTGGACGATCTGGCCGCGCGGGGTCCGTCGCTCGTCTCCTCAGATGCCCGTTCGCACCGACCGGCCCGGCGCGCCGGGCCGGTGGTGCTGCGTCCGGACGCGGCCGGATCGGGTGGCCGGTGGAGCGGCCAGGCGGCTCGCTCGGCGAGGGTCGTCCCGATTCCGGTCCACCGGACGGTCGTCCCTCAAGCCAGCGCGACCAGATCGCGATAGTCCGAGCTCCATAGATCCTCGTCGCCGTCGGGGAGCAGCAGCACCTTGTCCGGATGTAACGCCTCGACGGCACCTTCGTCGTGGGTGACGAGGATGATCGCGCCGGCATAGCCGTGGATGGCGCCGAGGATCTCCTCGCGTGAGGCGGGGTCGAGGTTGTTGGTCGGCTCGTCGAGGAGCAGGACATTCGCTCCGGAGCTGACGATGGTGGCCAGCGCGAGCCTCGTCTTCTCGCCGCCGGACAGGACCCGGGTCGGCTTGTTGACCGCGTCACCGGAGAACAGGAACGACCCGAGGACCGACCGTGCCTGGGTGTCGGTCAACCCGGGCGCCGACGCCTGCATCGTCTGCAGGACGGTCTTGGAGTCGTCGAGGGTCTCGTGCTCCTGTGCGTAGTAGCCCATCCGGAGACCGTGGCCCGGCTCGACCTGGCCGGTGTCGGGTTCGTCCACGCCCGCGAGGATGCGCAGCAACGTCGTCTTGCCGGCGCCGTTGAGGCCGAGGATGACGACGCGGCTGCCGCGGTCGATGGCGAGGTCGACGTCGGTGAACACCTCGAGTGAGCCGTAGGACTTGGACAGGCCTGACGCCGTGAGCGGGGTGCGTCCGCACGGGACCGGATCGGGCAGCCGCAGCTTCGCGACCTTTTCGTGGGCCCGCTCGGCCTCGAGGCCGGAGGTGAGCCGTTCGGCTCGACGCATCATGTTCTTCGACCGCTGGGCCAGCGTTGCCTTGGCCCGCATCTTGTCGGCCTGGGCGAGGAGCGTCTCGGCCTTGCGTTCCGCGTTGTTGCGCTCCCGCTTCCGCCGGCGTTCGTCGGTCTCGCGCTGGGCCAGATAGGTCTTCCAGCCGATGTTGTAGACGTCGATGGTGGTGCGGTTGGCGTCGAGGTGGAACACGCGGTTGACCACGACGTCGAGCAGGTCGACGTCGTGGCTGATGACGACGAGGCCGCCGACATAGGTGCGCAGGTAGTCGCGCAGCCACATCACCGAGTCGGCGTCGAGGTGGTTGGTGGGTTCGTCGAGCAGCAACGTGTCCGGGGCCGCGAACAGGATGCGGGCGAGTTCGACCCGGCGTCGCTGACCACCGGAGAGTGTATGCAGCGGTTGGGCCAGCACGCGCTCGGGCAGGCCGAGGCTTGCAGAGATGGTGGCGGCTTCGCTCTCGGCCGCGTAGCCGCCGGCGGCGAGGAATTCACCTTCAGTGGTGGCGTAGCGCGACATCGCCCGCTCGCGGACGTTGGGATCGTCGGAGCCCATCGCGGCCTCGTGGCGGCGCATGCGCCCGACGATGGTGTCGAGGCCGCGGGCGCTCAGGATCCGGTTCGACGAGGTGACGTCGAGGTCGCCGGTGCGTGGGTCCTGCGGCAGGTAGCCGATACTGCCGGTACGGGTGATGCTGCCGCTGGCGGGCTCACCCTCGCCGGCCAGGATGCGGGTGAGGGTGGTCTTGCCGGCGCCGTTGCGGCCGACGAGGCCGACCTTGTCGCCGGAGCCGATGCGGAACGAGACGGGTTCGATGAGGATGGCGGCGCCAGCGCGCACCTCGACAGCAGTTGCGGTGATCATGGGGTGCTCTTCTCCATCACGGTGACCAAGTGGGCAGACCTGTCGTGTACAGCGAGGTCGCGCCGCTAGGAGGTGAGGGGTGACACGGGTGCAAGTGTAGGTGAGAGGCGTCCGGAACCGACTGGGTTAAGCGCGGGTGGACGGTGATTGCGCTCACGCGGGTGTCTGACCTGCGGTGGCGATGGTGGCCACCGCGCGCCGAACCGCCGGCCTTGCGATTTAGCCGCGGACGAGGGCAGCCGGAGCCACGTAACCGTTGGCGTCGCGGACGACACCCTTGGCTCGGGCGTCGTCGACCAGCGCGGGTGCCCAGTCGAGGTAAACCCGACCGTCGCCTTCGGTGATGACGACCCACTGCGCTGGTTCGTCGCCGATGCTCTCGACGGCGCGCCAGGCGTCGCGCGGGATCGACATGGTGTCGTAGGCGCCGATGTCGACCGACACCGGGTCGGTCTCGTTCAGGGTGATCCGGATACGGCCCGACTTGACGATGAGGGCTTGCGCTTCGCTGATGCGATGTCGGCCGACGCCGCGGCCCGCTTCGGCCCGCAGCCACGCGAGGGAGAGGCCGTGGGGATCAGAAAGGCGAGGACGCTGCATCCGGTCTTCGGTGATGCCGTACCCGACAACGCACGCCAACTGGGCGCCGCCACCGGGCAGGTCGGAGTCGAGGAACGGCGCCACGCTCCACTGGAGATCCGACGGCGTGGCGAGGCGCTCGCGCATCTGGGCGACGTCGACCTTCGGCAGAGCGCCGAGCTGCTCCTCGGTAAGGGGCGCGACCAGCTCGACGCCCTCTGGGAACTCCCCCGGCTCGGTGTCGATGATCTGGTTGTCGACGCGGAGGTGACGGCCGGTAGCCGCTGCCTTCTCGATGACCGCCGGGGCCCAGATCAGGCCGCCGCTGACGTCACGCCCGAGCGCGGTGTAGAGCCACGCGTCGTCGGTCTGGCTGGTGAAACCACGGAAGATCCAGGTAGGGATCGAGATGACGTCGCCTTCTGACACGACCGCTTCACCGTCGGCGCCATCGACTCCCCACCGGAACTGCCACGTCCCGGCCAGGCACATGAACACCTCGGCCGTGAAGTGCAGGTGCAGGTTGTTGACGGTGCCCGCGGGCATCACGGCTGCACCGAGGTTGAAGCCGTGTGGCTCGGTGACCGGCACGACCTGCTCGGCGTTCTCCGAGACACCGGGTCCGATCAGGGGGTAGTTGATCTTGGTCTCGGAGCCCGGAATCCTCGTGTCGAGAAACGCAGCCCGATCGGCTTTGAGGTCGACGCGCCGGATGGTGCGGTGTTCGAGTTCCTCAGCGGTCACGACGAGATCGGCGGGCATCTGCGAATCAGCTCCAGAAGGGTCAGCAGGGTTTGCAGCGCCTGAAGAAAACGAGGCTACATACGTATGCACGTATGTTCGCCAGGGCAGCATGCCGTTGTCAACCCGACCGGCGGCTATCGAACCCGGCCTCCGACGGAAGCGATCGGGCCAGCACTCGACGCAGCTCTGCGCTCACGTCGTCAGGGTTCTCGATCGGCAGCATGTGACCACCGCGGAGCGAGACGAGTTCGGACGTCGGAGCACCCGCGGCGAACTCGCCCTGCAATGGCGGCGGACACACCTCGTCCTCCTCCCCGGAGATCACCGTGACGGAAACGGTGATGTCCGCCAGTCGAGCGAGGCTGTCGGGCCGGGTCGACTGCGCGCGCAACTGGCGCAAGAACCCATCCGCATCGACGGCCCGGGCCATCGCCTCACTCAGGTCGACCAGTGCCGAATCCCCACGCCGCGAGGTCGGCAGATTCGACCGCGCCAACTCCCCCGCCACCACGTCGAACTCGCCGATCTCCGTCCGCCGCGCCCAACCCGACCACGCCGCCTGCTGCGCGGCATCCGCACCACGGGCGCTGGCGTTCAGCAGAATCAACTGGGTGACCCGGCGTGGGGCTTGACGCTGCACTTCCAGCGCGACGATCGCGCCCAGTGAGTGACCCACCAGAGCGAACGTCGGCGATGCCTGTGCGAGCACCGACGCGGCCATCGCCGGCACGCTGTCGTCGAGGTCGGTCCGGGCCGACCACGGCAGCGCGATGTCACCGATCCGCGCGCAGACTCCGTCCCACAACGCCGCCGAGCCGAGCATCCCCGGGAGCAGCACCAGCGGCTGCCGGGTCACCGGGCGACCATGCCTGCCGACAGGTCGATGTCGGCGCAGTGCAGGCCGGTCATCGCCAGCATCGCGACGACCGCGTCGCCGACCTCTGACTCCTCGACCAGCCGGCCCGAGGTCGCCCGGCCGGTGAACCGCGCTTCGGCTTCGGCTTCGCTGATGCCGAGTTGCTCAGCCTCGAGCCTGAAGTTCCGGGCCATCCGTTCACCCCGCACCGGGCCGGGCGACAGCGTGTTCACCCGAACGCCGAACGGCCCGACCTCAGCGCCGAGCGTGGTGCTGAGCCCGATGACCGCCATTTTCGACGCGGTGTAAGGCGTTCGCATGGCCAACGGACGTTTGCCACTGACCGACGCGAGGTTGATCACGTCCCCGCTGCCCCGCGCCACCATCGGCGGGATGAACGTCTTGCACATGACGAACGTCCCTCGAACGTTGACCGCGAACACGGCGTCCCACTCGTCGGGTTCGATCTCGACCAACGGCCGCACCGGACCGGCCACCCCGGCGTTGTTGACGAGAATCGAGATCGTCTCGTCGACCAGTTCGGCTCGAAGCGCAGCCACCGATTCGTGATCGGCGATGTCGACGACACCGACCGCGACGTCACCGCCCAGAAGCCGGGCCGTCTCATCGAGGGGTTCACGCCGCCGACCGCAGACGATGACGCGGTGCCCGGCCTCGTGCAACGCGACGGCGATCGCTCGTCCGAGTCCGCTGCCGCCGCCGGAGACAAGCGCCGTCCGCCCGCCGGCTGGCGGCTTACGCATGCGACATCACGCACCGCCCAACTCGTGCTGGCTCCACGGCAGCGCGTCGCCCGCATACTTCGCCGCGCGGACATCGCCCGAACGGGCATGACCCTCGAAGAGTTCGACGCGCGCGGCTCGCCCGCACAGGCGGCCGAGCAGCGCTGACGACTCCGTGTTCGTCACCTCTTGGTAGGTCACCGTCTTGAGGTACTTGCCGACCCAGAGCCCGCCGGTGAACCGGGCGCTGCCGCGAGTCGGGAGCACGTGATTGGTGCCGATCACCTTGTCGCCGTAGGCAACGCACGTGCCCTCACCGAGGAACAGGGCGCCGTAGTCATGCATGCGATCCAGCGCCCGACGCGGATCGGCGGTGAGGACCTGCACGTGCTCGGAGGCGTAGGTGTCGGCGACAGCGAACGCCTCCTCCACCGAATCGACGACGACAACCTCGCCGTGGCTACGCCACGCCGGCTCGGCGTAATCCCTGGTCGGCATGTCGATGAGGATCTGCTCGACGTGCGCCATGGCGCGGCGGGCGACGTCCGCACTCGTACACACCAGCACTGCCGGTGAGTCCGGCCCGTGCTCGGCCTGGCTGAGCAGGTCGACGGCGACGACGAACGGGTCGGCGTTCTCGTCGGCGATCACGAGGATTTCGGTCGGCCCGGCGAACAGGTCGATGCCCACCTCACCGAACAGCTGCCGCTTCGCTTCGGCCACATAGGCGTTCCCTGGCCCGGCGATCAGGTCGACTCGTCCCATCGTCTCGGTACCGATGGCCATGGCACCCATCGCCTGCACGCCACCGAGCAGGTAGATCTCATCGGCGCCTGCCATCGACATCGCGGCGATCGTCGCGGCCGGGATCTCACCCCGGATCGGCGGGGTGGCCGCCGCGATCCGCGCCACTCCGGCCACCTTCGCGGTGACGACCGTCATGTGCGCTGACGCCGTCAGCGGGTAACGGCCACCGGGCACGTAGGCACCGACCGAGGCGATGGGGACGTTCCTCTGCCCGAGCCGAACGCCCGGCAGCGTTTCGATTTCGAAGTCGGTCAGCGACGCGCGCTGGGCTTGGGCGAACCGACGAACCTGCGCCTGGACGAACTCGATGTCGTCCTTCACCTGCTGCGGTACACCTGCGACGATCTCGGCGATCTGCTCCGGCGAGAGCCGGAACGACTCGGGGCTCCACCCGTCGAACTTCTCCGAGTACTGCCGCACCGCCGCGTCACCACGCGACCGGATGTCGGAGAGCACGTCGCGGACGGTCGTGGCGACCTCCTCGCGGGCGCCGGCGAGCGCGGAAGCGGGCATGGGGGTCTTGAGGTGAACGGTCATGATGCCTTTCGGGTGCGGTCAGACGGTGTGGGACAGGGCGGTGCATGAGTGCCGCGGAGGACGAGTGCGGTAGGGACGGTGGTGATGCTGGGCTGGGCGTCGTCGCCCGCCAACAGCGTGACCAGGCGTTCGCCGGCAGCTACCGCGAGCGCGGGAATCTGGGCGTCGACGGTGGTCAGGTCGAATGCGGGCCAGCCCGCGACGTGGAGGTTGTCGAAGCCGACGACGGTGACGTCACCGGGGACGGAGATCCCCATGCGGCGTGCCTGGTTGAGCGCACCGACGGCGGCCGAGTCACCGATGCAGAACACCGCCGACGGGGGGTTGCGAGTGCTCATCAGGTGATCGAAGCCATGCTGGCCGGCTTCATGACCAAACCCACCGTGGACGACGAGATCCAGGTTCAGGTCGATGCCGTGGTCGGCGAGTCCTTGGCGTAGCCCGGCTTCACGATCACGGCTCGTGCTGACGAGCCTGGTGCCCATCACCGCCCCCACCCGCCGGTGACCGAGCTCGGCCAGGAGGTGCGCGACCGCCCGGGCACCACCGTGGTTGTCGGCAACGACCGCCGTGACGCCGCGTCGGCCGGACGTGCGGTTGAGTTCGACGAACGGCACTCGCCGCTTTGACAACACGGCAGACAGTGGTGACCGGAGTCGACTCGTCGTGAGGATCACGCCGTCGACCGAGCGGTCGAGCAACCGATCGGAGACGGTCTTGCCGTCGCCGCGTTCAGCGATCAGCACCATGCGGTAGCCGTGCGCCTCGAACGTGTCGTGCAGCGGCTCGACCAGTACCGGGTAGAGGGCGTTGCGGAGGTCGGCGACGACCGCGATCTGGTGGGTTGAACTCGTGGCGAGGCTGCGTCCCGCTTCACTGGGAACGTAGCCCAGGTCGGCTGCCGCACGCCGAACCTTCTCCTTCGTCGCGTCGGCGACCCGAGGGTCGTCGCGCAGCGCACGCGACACGGTCGGCTGCGAGACGCCCGCCCGTTGCGCGACGTCGCGGCTGGTCGCTGCCATCTGAGGAACCGTGACACCGCCAGCCCGGGTGTGGTGCATGCCCGGAACCTAGCTCAAGAGCATGATGGGAAGTGGCCGGTCGTCGAGCTCACGCTCACCACTCCGCGAAGCTGCCGTCCGGATGGAACGTGAGCGGCGAGCGCCAGTTGTGCGGCGTCCGCGCCTCCGCCCGCACCCGCTCCTCGTCCAGCTCGATCCCGAGCCCGTTGCCGGTGAGCGGAGCGATGTTCCCGTCGGTGAAGGCGAACACGGACGGATCGACGAGGTAGTCGAGGAGCTCGTTGCCCTTGTTGTACTCGATCCCCAGGCTCTGCTCCTGGACGAGGAAATTCTGGATCGACAGGTCTATCTGGATGCTCGCGGCCAGGGTGATCGGGCCGAGCGGGCAGTGCGGGGCGACCGCCACGTCGTACGCCTCGGCCATGGCGGCGATCCGGCGCACCTCGGAAATCCCGCCTGCATGGGAGATGTCCGGCTGGGCCACGCTGATACCGGCGGCGAACGCGTCGCGGAAATCCCAGCGGCTGAACAACCGTTCGCCGGTGGCAATCGGGATCGACGTCATCGACGTGAGCTTGGCCAGGTCCCGGGTGTACTCGGGAGTCGTCGGTTCCTCGACGAAGAACGGCAGCAGCGGCTCGAGCAGCGGCAACAGCCGACGTGCCTGCGGCAGCGACACCCGGCCGTGGAAGTCGATGCCGATGTCCACGGCATCGCCGACCGCGTCACGCAGGGCGCTGATCATCTCGACGAACCGGCGCAGCGTGGCGGCGGTGTCGAGGTGGGTCATCGAGCCGTGCGGCGCGCACTTGACCGCGGTGAACCCGGATGCGACCGCTTCCCGACCCGAGTCGGCAATCTCCGCCGGCGTGGAGCCGCCGACCCACCGGTACATACGGACGGAATCGCGGACCGGCCCGCCCAGGAGCTCGTGCACCGGCACGCCGAGGGCCTTGCCCTTGATGTCCCACAGCGCCTGGTCGATGCCGGCGAGCACCGAGGACAGCACGGGACCGCCGCGGTAGAAGTTCCCCTTCGCGAGCACCTGCCAGTGCCGCTCGATCGGCCGTGGGTCCTCGCCCATCAGGTAATCCGCGACGTCCGCGACACAGGCCGCCACGGTCGCCGCCTTGCCCTCGACGATCGGCTCGCCCCACCCGATCAGCCCGCTGTCGGTCTCGATGCGGAGGAACAGCCAGCGGGGTGGGACCTGGAACGTCTCGATCCTGGTGATCTTCATGCTCGGAGTCTGTCGTGAAGCCGGGGCCCGGCCCCGGACTTGCCGTCCTGTCGACACAGAGCGGCCACCGATCGGCGCTCCCTCAGTCGGGGCCACCGGCGGCGTAGCCGCGCTCGGCCCATACGTCCCACTCGGCGAGCCGTGCCGCGTAGACGGCCTTCGTCACCGGCCAGCCGCTGCGCCCCATCATCAACCGCAACGGCGGATGGGGCGAGTCGACCACCTCGAACAGCAGCTCCGCCGAGGCCGCCGGATGACCGGAGTGGTCACCGCCGGCGTGCCCTTCCTGGGCCGCCCGGACGGCGACGTAGGCCGGGTCGGCACGCGTGTGCTGCGACGAATCGCCGGCGAAGTCGGTTCGGAAGGCGCCGGGCTCGACGATGGTCACGTGGATCCCGAAGCCGGCCACCTCCGCAGCGAGCGTCTCGCTCATGCCTTCCAGCGCCCATTTCGACGGCTGGTAGAGACCCATCATCGGGAAAGTGACGACTCCGGACAGGCTCGACACCTGGAGGATGTGACCCGAACCCTGGGCCCGGAGATGGGGCAGCACCGCCTGGATCACGTGAAGTGCGCCGAACACGTTGGTGTCGAAGAGCGCGCGTGCCTGGTCGTCGGTGGTCTCCTCGACCGCACCGACGAGCCCGTAACCGGCGTTGTTGACCACTACGTCGAGCCGGCCGAAGTGCGCGACCGCTTCCGCCACCGCCCGGTCGACGGACGTGCGGTCGGTGACGTCGAGCTGGATCAGGTGGGCGGTGTCGCGGTAGCGCGTCACCACCGGGTCGAGCATGCCGAGGTCGCGGGCAGTCGCGGCCACGAGGTCACCACGCTCGAGCGCGGCCTCGGTCCAGGCACGCCCGAGCCCACGCGACGCACCCGTCACGAACCACACCTTCGGTGTCAGCGACATGCGGACGGTTCGGTCAGCTCGATGTGGATCAGCCGCGCCTTGGCGAGCAGCTCGTCCAGGCTGGTGCGTTTCGGCGGCCCGACGGCGAGCATGGCCGGGCTCAGCAGCCGCGCGATCGGTTCGAGTCCGCGTCGTCCGAGCACCGTCCGGACCGCGGCACGATCACCGCCGGCCACCACTCGTGTCAGCGTACTGACAAGCGGCAGGACCACCTCCTCGACCGCCTTCCCGGACAGGGCATAGCCGGCGTCGGCCTGATTGTCGCGACGCCGCGCGAAACGTTGCTGCGACCAGCCACCGGCGGCGGTCCGCCCTTGCAGGTAACGGGATCCCGTCCGGTGGGCGATGATCCGGGTCCCGTCGGCGGCGCCGACACTGAAGCCGCCCTTGCGGATCACGAGCAGGCCGACCCGCTCGGTCCGCAGCGCCTCGACAGCGTCGGCCGGCGTTGCGAAGCGGCCCGGCATCGGGACCAGGCAGGTGGCGATCGTCCCGTCGGCGGCCGCGAGGCGGATCAGCGGATCGTCGCCGGCGACCGACTCCGTCGTCACCGGGCCGTGCCGCTCGGCGAACCGTTCTGCCCAGCCGACGAGACGTTCGGGTGGCACGACGACAACGCGGGTCGACGCCGGTTCGACGCCGTCACCTTCGTCGTTCGTCACGTCCGAACCGTAGTGGACGCCGAATCACGTCACGCCGACTTGTTCCGTTCCGCGGCGCCGCCATGGAGTGTGCAGGCAAACGCCTCCGCGATCGGTCACGGCGGCGTTTCGCTGCACGAGCGGCGGCTACTCGACCGACGTGTCAGCTCAGACGCGGAAGCCGAGCGCGCGGAGCTGCTCGCGGCCGTCGTCGGTGATCTTCTCCGGCCCCCACGGCGGCATCCACACCCAGTTGAGCGTGTGACCGTTCACGAGGCCTTCGAGCGCGGCCGTCGTCTGGTCCTCGATCATGTCCGTCAGCGGGCACGCAGCCGACGTGAGCGTCATGTCGATGGTGGCCTTGCGGTCCGCGTCGACGGTCACGCCGTAGATCAGGCCGAGGTCGACCACGTTGATACCGAGCTCGGGGTCGACCACGTCCTTCAGCGCTTCGAGCACGTCGTCGACGAACGCGTCGTCAGAACTCGCCATCGGAGCCTCCGCCGCGGCCGACGCCACCTCTGGATCCGGCGCCGGACGACCGTCGTCGGCCGCCGCGATATCCGCTGCGGAGACGCCGGCCATCGTGAGGTCGGGAGTGCTGATGTCAGGGGTGCCGGCGGCGGTCGTACCCTGCTCGAAGTCGGTCTGTCCGGTGGCGCTCATCGCGCGACTCCTTCTGATTCGTGCTCGGAACTGCTTCCATCGTTCACCTGCTGTGCCACCGCGGCCGACGACGCGTCGCGCCAGGCCGACCATCCGAGCAGCGCGCACTTCACCCGGGCGGGGAACTTGGCCACCCCGGCGAACGCGATGCCGTCTTCGAGGATGTCCTCGTCCGGCTCGATCCGCCCCTTGCCGTGCATCATCGCCAGGTAGTTCTCATAGATGCGCGTCGCGTCTTCGAGCGTCTGCCCGATGACGAGATCGGTCATCACCGACGTAGCCGCCTGAGAGATCGAGCATCCGATCGCGTCGTAGGACACGTCCTCGATCACCGGCGCGTCGGCCGGCCCGGACAGTTTGACCCGCAGCTCGACCTCATCGCCGCAGGACGGGTTCACGTGATGCACGGCGACGTCGAACGGGTCACGTAATCCCTTGTGGTGCGGTCGCTTGTAGTGATCCAGGATGATTTCCTGGTACATCGACTCGACGTCCATCCCGGTCATCGCCACATCCCTCCCCGTCGTTCCCCGAAGACTGCTATTCACCAAAGCCTGCTATTCACCGAAAAACTTCTGCGTCATCAACAACCCGTGCACGAGCGAATCGATTTCCTCGGTCGTCGTGTAGAGGTAGAACGACGCGCGCGTGGTCGACTGGATTCCGAACCGCTCGTGCACCGGTCGTGCGCAGTGGTGGCCGGCGCGTACGGCGATGCCGCGCGAATCGAGCATGGACGCCACGTCGTGCGGATGGATGCCCGGAAGGCTGAACGAGATCGCTCCGCCACGGTCGACGTTCTCCGTCGGTCCCATCACCTTCAACCCCGGCACGTTGCTCGTCAGCGCGTCGAGGGCATAGCCGGTGATCGCATGTTCGTGCGCCGCGACCGCGTCCATCCCGATGGCGCCGAGGTAGTCGATCGCCGCGCCGAGACCGACGGCCTGCACGATCGGCGGGGTGCCCGCCTCGAAACGGTGCGGCGGGGCTGCGAACGTCGAGCCGGTCATGCGCACGACCTCGATCATCTCGCCACCGCCGAGGAAAGGCGGCAACTCGGCCAGCAGGTCGTAGCGACCCCACACGACCCCGATACCGGTGGGGCCGACGACCTTGTGGCCGGTGAACACGAACATGTCCGCGCCGAGGGTCGACACGTCGACGGCCATCTGCGGAACCGCCTGCGACGCGTCGACGACGACGATCGCACCCGCGCCCGCGGAGCCGACGGCGTGTGCCCAGGCGGCGATCTCACTGACCGGGTTGATGGTCCCGAGTGTGTTCGACACGTAGGCCAGCGACACGATCTTCGTGCGCTCGTTGATCAGACCGCCGGATCGTGCGGCGTCGAGATCGAGCCGCCCGCCGTCGGTGACACCGAACCAGCGCAGCGCCGCGCCGGTCCGGGCGCACAACAGCTGCCAGGGCACGATGTTGCTGTGATGTTCGAGTTCGGTGATGACGACTTCGTCACCCGGACGCAGCGACGCACCGAGCGAATGTGCGGCCAGGTTCAGTCCCTCGGACGCGTTCTTGGCGAAGACGATCTCGTCGCGGTTCGGGGCGCCGATGAACGCGGCCACCTTGTCCCGCGCGCCTTCGTAGGCTTCGGTCGACTCGGCACCGAGCTGGTGCATCGCCCTGGCCACATTCGCATTGTGGTGCGCGTAATGCTCGGCGATCGTGTCGATGACGATTTGCGGTTTCTGCGACGTGTTGGCCGAGTCGAGGTAGACCAGCGGCAGGTCGCCCGCGAGCCGGCGCGACAGGATCGGGAAATCGCCCCGGACCCGTCGGGCGAGTGCGTCGAGAGCGACCGGGGTGCTTGTCGCACTCCCTGCGGTCATCAGACCGCGGCCTTCGTGTAGCGGTCGTAGCCCTCGGTCTCGAGGCGCTCGGCCAGCTCGGCGCCGCCCTGCTCGGCGATGCGGCCGTTGACGAAGACGTGCACGTAGTCGGGCTTGATGTAGCGCAGGATCCGCGTGTAGTGGGTGATCAGGAGCACGCCGCGTTCGCCGCGTGCGATGAAGCGGTTGACGCCCTCGGAGACGATCTTCAACGCGTCGATGTCGAGGCCGGAGTCGGTCTCGTCGAGGATCGCGACCTTCGGGTCGAGAAGGGCGAGCTGAGCGATCTCATGCCGCTTCTTCTCGCCACCGGAGAAGCCCTCGTTGACGTTGCGCTGCGCGAACGTCGGGTCCATGTCGAGGTCGGCCAGCGCGGAGTTGACCTCCTTGACCCAGGTACGCAGCTTCGGCGCTTCACCGTCGATGGCCGTCTTCGCCGTGCGGAGGAAGTTCGCCACGGAGACGCCCGGGACCTCGACGGGGTACTGCATGGCGAGGAACAGACCGGCGCGGGCACGCTGATCAACGGTCATCGCCAGCACGTCGGCGCCGTCGAGGGTGACGGTGCCCTTGGTGACGGTGTATTTCGGGTGCCCGGCGATCGAGTACGCCAGGGTGGACTTGCCGGAGCCGTTCGGCCCCATGATCGCGTGCGTCTCACCGGAGCCGACGGTCAGGTCGACGCCCTTGAGGATCTCCTTGGCGCCTTCCTCGGTGTTGACGGTGACGTGCAGATCGCGGATCTCGAGAGTGGCCATGGGCCGGTTGCTCCTTGTGTATAAGAGAAAGCTTGAGAAGTGTGCAGTGGGGGGTGCGTCAGGCGTTCGTCGCTGCGCTGACGTCGACGAGGACGTCGTCACCGTCGACCTGACAGGCGTAGACGGGTACCGGGTCGATGGCAGGCAGGCCGGACGGCTCGCCGGTGCGGAGGTCGAAACGGGAACCATGCAGCCAGCACTCGATCTCGCATCCGTCCACGTCGCCCTCCGACAGCGGGATGGAGGCGTGCGAGCACTCGTCGCGGATGGCGAAGTACTCACCGCCCGCGTTGACGACGGCTACCTCGACACCCTCGACCTCGGTCGCGAAAGCCTTGCCCTCGCCGACGTCGGTCAACGCGCAGGCACGAACGAACGCCATCGATTACTCGACCCCCACCGATGCCAACTCGGCTTCGACCGCAGAGAGCAGGCGAGCTTCGAGTTCGGGCACCCCGATGCGCCGGATGATGTCGGCGAAGAAGCCGTGCACGACGAGGCGGCGTGCCTCTTCCTCGTCGATTCCGCGGCTGCGGAGGTAGAACAACTGCTCCTCGTCGAACCGGCCAGTCGTCGAGGCGTGGCCGGCACCGACGATGTCGCCGGTCTCGATCTCGAGGTTGGGCACCGAATCGGCACGGGCACCGTCGGAGAGGACCAGGTTGCGGTTGCTCTCGTAGGTGTCGATGCCCTGCGCGGCCTGGCGGATCAGCACGTCGCCGATCCAGACCGTGTGCGCACCCTGACCTTGCAACGCGCCCTTGTAGTCGACGTTGCTGTGGGTCTTCGGCTCGTTGTGGTCGACGAAGAGACGGTGCTCGAGGTGCTGGCCGGCGTCGGCGAAGTAGAGGCCGAAGACGTCGGCCGCTCCCCCGGGCCCGTCGTAGCTCAGGGAGATGTTCATCCGTACGAGGTCGCCGCCGAACGTGACGGCAACGTGCTTGAACGCCGAGTTGCGGCCGACGGTCGCGTGATGGTGGGTCAGGTGCACGGCGTCGTCGGCCCAGTCCTGCACGGAGACGACCGTCAGCGTCGAGCTCTCACCGAGGACGATCTCGACGTTGTCCGCCAGCGTCGACGAGCCTTCGTGCACGAAAACGACGGTGGCGGAGCTGAACGGCTCGGCCGTCACGACCACGTGCCGGGCGGCCGCGTGCTCGATCGAGCCGCCCCGCAGGGTGACGACCGTCGGCTCGGACACGATCGCCTCGGCCGGCACCCGAACACGCAGGACCGACGACGCGGCCGCCCACGCACGAGCGCTCACCCGATCCGTCGGGACGTAGCCCGACGAGCCCTTCGCGGTGCTGTCACCGTCGACCCGCTCGACGGTGACCGGGGCCACCGCGTGCACGTCGATCGAGTAGTCGTCACCGTCGAGGGTCGCGTCCTTGTGCAGGTCACGCAACCGCCGGAGCGGGGTGAAGCGCCAGACCTCTTCGAGGCCTCCGGGGACGGCGTGGTCGGCCGGGTCGAACGAACCGTCAGGGTGAAGGTGCGACTCGACCTTGTCGAGCACGACCGCACGTGCGCCCTCGATGGCTTCTGCAACTGCCGACATCAGCCGACGGCTCCTTCCATCTGCAGCTCGATGAGCCGGTTCAGCTCGAGCGCGTACTCCATCGGCAACTCGCGGGCGATGGGCTCGATGAAGCCGCGGACGATCATGGCCATCGCCTCGTCCTCGCCCATGCCCCGGCTCATCAGGTAGAACAGCTGGTCGTCGCTGACCTTCGAGACGGTGGCCTCATGTCCCAGCGACACGTTGTCCTCGCGGACGTCGACGTAGGGATAGGTGTCCGAGCGGCTGATCTGGTCGACCAGCAGCGCGTCGCACTTCACCGTCGAGGCGGCATGGTGCGCCCCGTCCTGGACCTGCAGCAGGCCGCGGTAGGACGTCCGGCCACCGCCACGGGCAACCGACTTCGAGATGATCGAGCTCGACGTGTACGGAGCGGCGTGCACCATCTTGGCGCCGGCGTCCTGGTGCTGGCCCTCGCCCGCAAACGCGATCGACAGCGTCTCGCCGCGCGAGTGCGCTCCGAGCAGGTAGATGGCCGGGTACTTCATGGTGACCTTCGAGCCGATGTTGCCGTCGACCCACTCCATCGTCGCGCCCTCGTCGCAGGTGGCCCGCTTGGTGACGAGGTTGTAGACGTTGTTCGACCAGTTCTGGATGGTCGTGTAACGGCAACGGCCGCCCTTCTTCACGACGATCTCGACGACGGCCGAGTGCAGCGAGTCCGAGCTGTAGATCGGCGCGGTGCAGCCTTCGACGTAGTGCACGTAGGCGTCCTCGTCGACGATGATCAGCGTCCGCTCGAACTGGCCCATGTTCTCGGTGTTGATGCGGAAGTAGGCCTGCAAGGGGATGTCGACCTTCACGCCCTTGGGCACGTAGATGAACGATCCGCCCGACCAGACCGACGTGTTCAGCGCGGAGAACTTGTTGTCGCCGACCGGGATGATCGTGCCGAAGTACTCCCGGAAGATGTCCTCGTGCTCACGTAGCGCGGTGTCGGTGTCGACGAAGATGACGCCCTGCTCTTCCAGGTCTTCGCGGATCTGGTGGTAGACGACCTCGGATTCGTACTGCGCCGCGACGCCACCGACGAGACGCTGCTTCTCCGCCTCCGGGATGCCGAGCCGGTCGTAGGTGTTCTTGATCTCAGCCGGCAGTTCGTCCCAGGTGGTGGCCTGCTTCTCGGTGGAGCGGACGAAGTACTTGATGTTGTCGAAGTCGATACCGCCGAGGTCGGCACCCCAGGTGGGCATGGGCTTGCGGCAGAAGAGCTTCAGGCCCTTGAGGCGCTGCTCGAGCATCCACTCGGGCTCGTTCTTCTTCGACGAGATGTCGCGGACGACGTCCTCGGTCAGGCCACGGGTGGCACCGGTGCCGGCGGTGTCCTCGTCGGCCCAGCCGAACTGGTAACGGCCGATCCCCTCGATTCCCTCGACACCCTTGCCGGGCGCTGCGGGCACTGGCAGTGCGATAGCTACGTCGTCATCCGCGCGGGGCGGTGTCTGGATCTGGGTCATCGTGACGATCCTTCCGCCGGGACGAGTCCCGGAATGTGAGTCGTACAGACACCGTCGCCGTTCGCGATGGTGGCAAGGCGTTGGACGTGGCGGCCGAGGACCTGGCTGAAGAGTTCGGTCTCGGCTTCGCACAGTTGGGGGAAGGCCGCGGCGACATGAGCCACCGGGCAGTGGTGCTGGCAGAGCTGGGCGCCGTTACCGACCGGTCGGACCGACGTGGCGTAACCGTCGACGTCGAGGGCCCGCGCGAGCAGGTCGACGAGGTGGTTGGGGTCGGTACCGGGGGCGTCGTCGGCCGCGGCGACCTCGGTGAGGCGGTCGGCGATCGACCCGGCGCGGGCGCGGGCGAACTCGGTGACGGCTTCGGCGCCGACATGGTCGACGAGGAACTGAAGGGCATCCGCGGCGAGCGCCTGGTAGGCCTGCGGGAAACGCTCGCGGCCCGCCTCGGTGAGGCGGTAGGAGCGCGCCGGCCGGCCGCGCTGACCAGTGGGAGCGGTGTCGATCGGCGCCGCCAGGCCGGTGTGGACGAGCGCATCCAGGTGACGACGGACGGCGGCCGGGGTGAGGCCGAGCTCATGCGAGATGGCCGATGCGGTGACGTTGCGTTCGACCAGGAGTGTGCGGGCGACCCGGTCACGGGTGCGGGCCTCGGCGGCGTCGGCCTCGTGGTCGGAAGCCGGTGCGCCGGCCGCTACGGGATCGCAGGGATCGACCAGCATCAGGGGTCCTGCGTGCTGCTCTCTCACCGCCCGCTCCGTTTTCACAACACCATGGTTGCGTATATTGCCAAAGCCCGGCAACGAAGGTGAGCCTTACCCTGGACAAACGTCTGGGCGACCGGTATCGCTGCCTACGCCAGGCTCACGATGGTGCCAGTCCAGAATGCAGACGGAGCCCCCCGGATGTCGCGCTGGGATCGATGAAGAACCTCACGGATGCCGCCGCGGGACCGGTTGTTCTGCAGTCTCGCGGTGATCGGTGCGTCGGCTTGGGCACGGCCTACGTGGCAGATCGGCGGCGTCGATGCCCGCGACTCACGGCACCGGCGTGCCCTGCCTACACTCGCCCGGTGCCTTCAGCTCTGAGCGTCGACGAGCTGACCATGCGCTATCGCGACACGCTGGCCACCGACCGGCTCAGCTTCGAGGTCGAGACCGGCACGATCACCGCCGTGCTCGGACCGAACGGCGCCGGCAAGACGACGACGCTGGAGACGAGCGTCGGAGTGCGGCGCCCGCAGCGCGGGACGGTACGCACACTCGGCCTCGACCCCATCCGCGACCGGTCCCGGCTGCTCCCGCGCATCGGTGTGATGCCACAATCCGGCGGCGCCTGGTCGGGGGTCCGCGCCGGCGAGATGCTCGCGCACCTGTCCACCCTTTACGCGCATCCGCTCCCGGTCGACCTGCTCATCGACCGACTCGGCCTGGGCGACGTAGCCGGCACGTCGTTCCGACGGCTCTCCGGCGGCGCCAAGCAAAGACTCGGGCTCGCGATGGCGTTGATCGGGCGTCCGGAGCTCGTATTCGTCGACGAACCGACCGCCGGCCTCGACCCGCACGCCCGGCACGAGGTCTGGGCGCTGCTCGAGGAACTGCGGGCCGACGGGGTCACCGTCATCCTCACCACACATCTGATCGACGAGGCCGAGCGGCTGGCCGACACCGTGCACGTCATCGACGCCGGCCGCCTGATCGCGTCGGGCAGCCCCGCCGACCTGATCCTCAGCTCGACCCGGCCCGACACCGACGAGCCGACCGCGATGCGGATGTCCGCGTCGTTCTCCGCGCCGCTACCGGTTGCCGAGCTCCGCACCGCCATGCCGGGCGTGCATCTGCGCTCGGCGGACGGACGCGGGCCCGAGGAAGCGACGAGCGCCCTGGCGATCGAGCTCGTCGGCTCGATCACCCCGGTTGCGGTATCCGCGCTGGCGGCCTGCGCAGCGAGCCGGGACGTCCTCATCGTCGATCTCCGCGTGGACGACGGCCGACGGACCCTCGAGGACGTCTTCCTCGACCTGACCGGCACCGGGCCGGCGTCATGACCGCGCCCACCCGCATCGGGAACGGCACATTCAGCCCCCGACCGGGTACCGCGACGACGGTGTCGATGATCGCCTCGCAGGCCCGCATGGAGATCAGGCTGCTGATCCGCAACGGCGAGCAGGTGGTCCTCGCCGTCGTCATCCCGATGCTCGCCCTCGTCGGTGGCACGGTCGCCGCGGATCGGCTCGACATCGGCGGGAACCGCCCGGTCGACGTCCTGACGCCTGGCGTCCTCGCCCTCGCGATCCTGTCGACGTCGTTCACCTCCCTGGCGATCGGCACCGGTTTCGAGCGGCGATACGGCGTCCTCAAACAGCTCGGCGTCACACCGTTGCCCCGCGCCGGGCTGCTGGCCGGGAAGGTCCTGAGCCTGCTGACCGTCCAGCTCGGGCAGCTCGCCCTCATCTGCGCGGTCGCCGCCGCACTTGGATGGCGTCCGACCCTCACCGCCGCCGCGGTCCTCGCCGCCCTCGTGTTGTGGTGCACAGGATCGGCCGCATTCGCCGCATGGGCACTGCTGATCGCCGGAACGCTCCGGGCCGAGGCGACGCTGGCGCTGTCCAATCTCGTGTTCGTGCTGTTGCTGGCCGGTGGCGCCGTCCTTGCCCCGGCCACCACCTATGGTGCGGCGGCCGGCTTCGTACGGGTGCTGCCGTCAGGTGCGCTGGCCGAAGGACTCCGGGATGCCCTCGCGCACGGCCGCGTCGACGGTGCGGCGATCGTCGTGCTGCTCGTGTGGGCGGTCGTCGGGTCGATCGCGACGAGCCGGACGTTCCGATGGGAATGAGGACCGCGGGCCCGGCCCGCGTCGACACCGCCGAGGTGTCCGGACCTCCCCGAACATTGCGACGGAACTGGCTGCCGGTCCTCGCCTGGACCTGCCTGATCACGAACATCGTCATCGTCGTGACCGGCGGGGCGGTCCGGCTGACGGCGTCGGGCCTCGGCTGCCCGACGTGGCCCGAGTGCTCCGACGGCGCGTTCGTCGCGCACAGCTCACTCGGCATCCACGGGGCGATCGAGTTCGGCAACCGGCTGCTCACCTTCGTCCTGGCCGCCGTGGTCGTCGCGACCTTCGTCGTCGCGTGGTGGGGGCAACGGGCCGACCGGACGGTTCGCTGGCTCACCGTCGCGGTCGCTCTGACCATCCCGCTGCAGGCCGTCGTCGGCGGGATCACCGTGCTGACGAAGCTGAACCCGTGGATCGTGTCCTCGCACTTCCTGGTCTCGATGGCGATCGTCGCGCTGTGCACCGTCCTGGTACGCCGGGTCCGCTGGCCCGATCTCCGCGTCGGCGAGCAGGTCCGATCAATACGGCTGGCCGGTTGGCTGCCGGCCTTCTCGGCGGCGATCGTCCTCGCTGCGGGCACCGTCGTGACCGGCAGCGGGCCGCACGCTGGTGACAGCGGCGCCGCCCGGAACGGGCTGGCACCGGCGGCCGCCAGCCAACTGCACGCCGACCTGGTGTTCCTCCTGCTCGGTCTGACCGTCGGCGTCATGCTGGTCGGCCTTGCCGCTGCCCGGCCCGGCCTGCGGCACGCGGCGACCGTGCTGCTCGGGGTCGAGCTCGTCCAGGCCGTCATCGGCTTCGTCCAGTACTTCACCGGACTGCCGGTCGGCCTGGTCGACCTGCACCTGCTCGGCGCCGCGCTGTTGACCGCCGCTGCCACCGACCTCGTTCTGAGCGCACGACGCGGCAACCACCGCAGCCAAGTCCCGACCGGACCTTCGACGTGACCGAGACGCCCCGGCCGCGACCGGGCCGCCATGCCGTCGCCCATCGGACCGGGCTGGAGCGACTGGGCCGGACGTGTGCACGTCATGCCCGCTGGTTCGGGGCTGCCTGGGTCGTCATCACGGTCATGTCGTTCGCGATCAGCCTCGGGTTGTTCGGTAACAATTCGCTGTTCGAGAAGCTCAGCTCCGGGAACCCGTCGGCCCCCGGCGACGCACAGACGGCGAGCAACCTGCTCGGAGCGACCGACGACGGCGGTGACGTCGTCACCCTCCTGCTGGACAAGGTCGATCCGGCGGACGCGAACGCGAAGGCCTCCATCGGCACGGCCGTCACCGACCTCAGCGCCATCAGCGGAGTGCTCAGCGTCGCGAACCCCATGGTGTCCGACCCGTCAGCGGCCGCCCTGATCGCCTCCGACGGCCATGCCGTTCTCGTCCCGGTGACTCTGGCGAAAGGCCTCCCCAAGCCCGACCAGAAGGTGACCGAGGCAGCTGTCGACGACCGCTTCCGTCAACTGGGCCAGGCGATTCCCGGCAGTGTCGTGTCCATCGGCGGAATCACCCCGCTGGTCGACGCGATCACCGGCCAGGTCGAGACCGACCTGCGGGTCGGGGAAAGCATCGCGCTGCCGGTGAGCCTGTTCGTGATGACCATCGTGTTCGGCGGCTTCCTCGCCGCGGGCATGCCGGTGATCGGCGCCATCGCCTCGATCGCCGGTGCGTTGCTGTCACTGTTCGGCTTCGTCCACGTGATCGCGTTGGATGCCAGTGTCGTCAACGTGGTCACGATCCTGGGCCTCGGTCTCTGTATCGACTACGGGCTGTTGATGGTGAGCCGCTATCGCGAGGAGATCCGCCGCGGCCATCGACCGGTCGAACAGGATCCGACGCGCGAGGAGATCGTCGACGCGGTCGGGCGGACCGTCGCCGCGGCCGGGCGGACGGTGATGTTCTCCGCGATCACGGTCGCGGTGTCGCTGTGCGGGATGCTGCTGTTCCAGGCGTCGATCCTGCGCGCTCTCGGAGCCGCCGGGATCAGCGTCGTCGTCGTGGCGTTCCTGGTCGCGCTGACGTTCGTGCCGGCGATGATCGCGCTGGCCGGGCGCAAACTGGCCCAGCCGGGTTCGCTCAACCGCGTCCCCGGCCTCCGGCGACTGCTCCGGATGCTGGGCGACGTCCCGCCGCCGAGCGGCGTGTTCTCTCGCTTCACCCGCCTCGTCCAACGACTCCCCTGGCTGGCCGCGCTGGCCGTCGTCGGTGTGCTGGTCTTCCTGGCGCTCCCGGTCCGCGACCTCCGGCTGACCTCGTCGGGTGCTGAACTTCTTCCGGTCGGGAATCCAGCCCGGGTGACTGCTGAGCAGATCGACTCCCGGTTCCCGGGGCTGCGCTCACCGGACGTGCGGATCGTCACCCGAGCCAGCCCGGCGGACGCGGCGTCGTGGGCGTCCACTCTTGCGTCGACGCCGGGTGTCCGCACCGTCGACCCGGTGACGACCGCCGGCGACTACCGGGTCATCTCGCTGCGGACCACCGACGGGCCGATGGGCGACGCCACCCGGGAGGTCGTGAAGGCTGTCCGCGCCGGACCCCTGCCGGCTCGGAGTTGGGTCGGCGGAGGTGCGGCGTTCCTGCTGGACTTCGACCAGTCGATCCGCGACCGCGCGCCGTGGGCGATCGGGCTGGTCGCCGTCGCCACCTTCGTACTCCTGTTCCTGATGACCGGATCAGTGGTGATCCCGATCAAGGCACTGCTGTGCAACGTCGTGTCGCTCGGCGCCAGCATGGGCGTGCTCGTCTGGGTGTTCCAGTACGGCCACGCGACCTCCCTGCTCGACTTCGATCCGGTGGGCGGGATCGAGGTGACGGTCCCGGTGCTGATGCTGGCGTTCGCCTTCGGCCTCGCGATGGACTACGAGGTGTTCCTCCTCGCGCGCATCCTCGAGCACCACCGCGCCGGCGAGTCGACGAACGACGCGGTTGCGAACGGGCTTCAGGCGACCGGCCGGATCATCACCTGTGCGGCCCTGCTGGTGGTCATCGTGTTCACCGGCTTCGTGGCCGGCAAGCTGCTCGTCATCAAGGAGACCGGAACTGCTCTCGCCGTGGCGGTGGCGATCGATGCGACCCTTGTACGGCTGATCCTCGTCCCGGCGACGATGACGATGCTCGGCCGGGCGAACTGGTGGGCACCCGGCCCGCTGCGCCGGCTGCACGATCGGATCGGCGTCCGGCACTGACCATGCGACCGCGAGGATTGGCCTGATGGCAACGACGACCACGCATGCGACCGACGTGATGACCGACCTCGCGAACGGCGCGCTCTGCGACCCCGGGCTCGAGCGTCTCGTGCTGTCCGGCGCCCGTGCTGCCGGTGATCTGCGCCGGGTCGAGATCCGCCCCGTTCTCTTGCGTGGACAGCGAATGCTCACGGTCGTGCGGTACGACGACAGCAAGAGCCTGACCTCGAACGTCGACTCACCGTCGGCGGCACTGATCCAGGATCTTCTGCCCCGCTTCCGTCATCTGACCGCTCAGACGGGGTCGGAGCGCACCGAGGCCCGCGTCACGAAGCGGGGCAAGACCCTCGTCACGGTCACCGCCGAGGGCAGGACGCCCGACCTCCAGCACGACCGGCAGAAGCAGACCATGATCCCCGAGGACGCCCCGTTCCTCGAACTGCTCGGACTGTCCTCAGGGCATGCGATCAAGCCCAGCCAGCAGGGGAAGTGGCGCCAGGTCAACGAATTCCTCCGGCTGCTCACGTCGCTCCCGCCGTTCGAGCGGCTGCGAGCCGAGACGCCGCTGCGAGTCGTCGACATGGGCAGCGGCAACGCCTACCTCACCTTCGCGACGTTCCACTACCTCACCGAGATACTGGGGATCAGCTGCGAGATGGTCGGTGTGGACCGCGACGCCGGCGCCGTCGAGCGCGCTTCCCGACGAGCGACGGCGCTCGGGTGGACCGGCCTGACGTTCCGGCATGCCAGCATCGCCGACGTCGACCTGTCGTGGACGCCACAGCTGGTCATCTCCCTGCACGCCTGTGACACCGGCAGCGACGACGCCGCGGCCAGGGCGCTGACGTGGGGGTCGGAGGCGCTGCTGCTCGCGCCGTGCTGTCACCACGATCTCCAACGCCAGTTGAAGACCGGTGACCGGACGGGATCTCCGGCACTTCTCGGTCCGGCTGTCCTGCGGGAGCGCCTGGGCGACGTGCTGACCGATGCGTTGCGGACGTCGCTCGTCGCGAGCCGTGGCTACCGCACCGACGTCGTGCAGTTCGTCTCGCCCGAGCACACGGCGAAGAACCTGATGATCAGAGCCTGGCAGGACGCGACCGTCGACGGGGCTCAGCATCGGCGCGAGTACGAACAGCTGCGCGACGAGTGGCGGGTCGAGCCGTACCTCGAGGTCGTCCTGCGGCGGCACGCGAGCCCATCGATGGACGCCGCTGACCAGTAGCCCGGCACGACGGCCTCTCGGCGGCCTGCACGGCCCGCATCAGCCGGCGCCGTCGACGAGCCGCTGACGGTGCTCGGCCGCCTGCTCGAGTTCGGCCTGCGCTTGCACTTCGGCCTTTCGTGCGGCTTCGACCTGCTCGTGCGCGGCGCTTCGAGTCGCCTCGGCGGCGTCGTATGCCGACGTGGCGCGATCGAGGTCGGCACGGAGCTCCTCGACCCGGTCGAGGGCGGCAGCCGCCTTGTCCGCAGCCCGCGTCAGTGCGGATTGTGCCTGCTCCGCAAGAACCTTCGTTCGCTTCGCCGCCGTCCGCGCGGTCGATTCGGCCTGCTTGGCCCGCTCGAGCTCGGCCGCCCGGCGTCGCTCCGCCAGCTCCTCCTGCGTGGTGACGGTCGCCGGTTTCGACGGGGCCCGTGGCGGCTGCGCCGACGGAACGGACCTCGGCGAGGACGCGGCCGTCGACTCGCCCGGGAATCCGATCCGCTGGAGCGACGACGTGAGCCGGCCCGCGAGCAACAGTTCCGCCGCATCCTCGTCGGCCAGTGCTGCGTGCAGCGAATCCTCGAGGCCGCGCTCGGTGTCGGGACTCACTTTGCGGCCGGCGGCACGAGCCAGCGACTTCGCCTGCTGGACGAGGGCATAGACGACCTGGTGTTGTTGTCGGCTCAGTTCCCGCAGGTCGGGTCCGCTCAACGACGCGGTCGCCTCCCGCAACGCAGCGCCCAGCTCGAGCAGCGGACCGACCTCGTCGGCTCGCTCACGGACGAGCTGATTCGCCAGCCAGGCCACGAGGTTCGGCTTGCCCAGCTGGTGAATCGCCGTCATCAGGTCCTTGTCACCGGCCGCCTTCGCTTCCTTCTCCCGGGCGGCCCTCGCAGCGGTGAAGTCCTCAGGTGGCAACGCGTAGAGCTCGTCGGCCACACTGTCGATGTCCATCCGTCCATCCTGCCTGCTGAACGGGCCCGACGTCATCGCGGTCGGAGCTGGCCAACATGTATTCGAGGCGGTCGCCACGGGCCGCTGTCCTGCGTCCGTTCGTCGACTCGATCGAGTTGGTCCGGCAAACGCCGCTGCGCGATCATGAGTTCCTGGTACCCACCGCCGATGTGGCGATGATCTTCACCCTGGCCGAGGACGGATTCGCGTTCTTCCACCCCGTCGAGCGGCGGGCTTCGGGCGCCACGCTCGTCGGACCGGCGAGCGCCCCGCAAGTGGTGTCCACACGGGCCCAGCGCGGGATGCTCGCCGTCAACTTCCGGCCGGGCGGTGCGGTGCCGTTCCTCCGCAAACCGCTGTCAGAGGCCGCGGACTCCTTCGTGCCGCTGGCACGGCACTGGGGCACCAGGTCCGCGACACTGCGGGAGCGGCTGCTCGCGTGTCCCGACGACGCGGATCGAATCGATCTCTTCGAGCGCGCCCTGGTCGAGGCGATGACCGACGCGGCGGTACGCACGTGTGCGGCGCATCCAGCGGGTGCTGCACTGCCTGCCGGTCGGCGGTGAGATCGACTGGGCGTCGGTGGCCGTCGAGCACGGCTTCTACGACCAGTCGCACCTGATCCACGACTTCACCGAGATAACCGGCGGCTCACCTTCTGGCCATCGCTCCCGATCGACGGGCGAGGTCAACCATCTCGCCTCCTGAACGAGGCTTCGGCGGGTGGTCCGAGGGCGTCGCGTTCGACGACGGCGTCGGCCAGGTGAGCGGGATGTGGACGCTCGAGGGTGTTCCCGTGACCGAGGCCGGCATCGTCGTCTCGATCATGGTCGACGACGCGACCGCGGCGTGCAGCCGGGTCGTCGAGTTCGGCGGTGCGGTCGTCAGCCCCGCCGACCCTGCGGCGGACGAGAAGATCGCCCGGTTCCGTGACCCGGCCGGCAAGTTGATGAGCATCTACCAGCACGGCGGCTATCGGCCGACGTCATCGGCCCGGCTTCCCGTTGCCGGTCGGTCGCGCGCCCACAACAACGGGTTGAGCGCGGTGTCGGGCACATCGCCGGGCCGCTTGCCGGGGAGCCAGCCGGCGAGGTCGCTCGCCTGGGAGGTGTTGACCGGCTCGCCGATCTCGATGTCCGCGTCGATGTAGATGATCGTCATCACCCGACGCGGGACGGCGGAGACGTTGGGCGACGCATGATGGAACGTCCACCCCTGGTGATAGCTCGCGTCACCGAGGTCGAACGGCTCCTCGACGATCGGGAAGTGCTGCTCGGCAAGCGCTTGCTGCATCCGCGCCTCGGACTCGTCGCTGATCGCGAGGTCGCGTCCGACCGAGAACCGATGACTCCCGCGCGCGAACGTCAGCGGTCCCAGCGGCAGCGGCGTGTCCTGCAGCGGCAGCCAGATCGTGCAGCAGCGGTCGCCCACCAGCGGCCAGTAGTACTGGTCGGCGTGCCAGGGCGTGATCCCCCCGCCGGGCTCTTTATAGAGTGCCTGGTCGTGGTAGAGCCGGGCACCGCGGACGCCCATCAGTTCGGCGGCAATCCGCGCGAGCCTGGACGAGAACACCAGTTCCCGGACCTTCTCGCTGTGCTGCCACAGGTTGGTCACCTGCAGGAACGCCTTCGAATAGGTGTCGCGCTCGGCCATCGGCAGGTGCATCGTGTTCAGCCTGATCACCTGCTCGGTGATCTCGGGCTCGTAGTGCTCGACCACCGCCGGGTCGAGCACTCCGGCCAGGTGGATGAACCCGTCCTGCTCGAACCTCTGCGCAGCCCCATCAGGTAGCTGATAAGGCGCCGTCAATACTGCCGGGTCGACGGTCGTTTCCATGCCGGACCTCCTGAGTCGGTAGGAGCATGCTCCCATCCGCACGCAGCCGGTGGCAGGCGCATCCGCCCTGCTGTCCGGTACCGGGCCCGAGGGCGCGACCCATGACATCCGTCCTGCCCGACCGGTGATCCTTCACAGGGGACGCCACGTCCGCGCGGGCACATCGTTGCCGGTATGACAACGAACTCCGTCCCCACTTCGCCGGTTCGCGCCGCGACCCGCTCCGCCGGCGACTCCGTCACCGCGATCGAGCTCCACGACGTGCATCGCTCGTTCGGGGAGGTACGCGCCGTCGACGGCCTCGATCTGACCATCCACCCAGGCGAGATCGTCGCCCTGCTCGGCCCCAACGGGGCCGGCAAGACGAGCACGATCGACATGGTCCTCGGCCTGGGCCGGCCCGATACCGGCTCGGTGTCGGTGTTCGGCCTGACCCCGCACCAGGCGATCGCCCGTGGCCTCGTGTCCGCCGTGCTCCAGACCGGCGGCCTGCTCAAGGACCTGACGGTCGCCGAGACGGTCGCCATCGTCGCGAGCGTGAGCACGTCGCCTCGACCCGTGACCGAAGTGCTCGAGCGCGCCGGCATCGCCGACATTGCCGGGCGTCGCGTCGGCAAGTGCTCGGGCGGTCAGCAGCAGCGCCTGCGCTTCGCGATGTCACTGGTCTCCGACCCGCTGCTGGTGATCCTCGACGAACCGACCACCGGCATGGACGTCGAGGGGAGACGTGACTTCTGGGGAGCCATCCGGGCGGACGCCGAACTCGGACGCACGGTCGTGTTCGCCACCCACTACCTCGAGGAGGCCGACGCCTACGCCGACCGGATCGTCTTGATGCAGCACGGCCGGATCGTCGCCGACGGCACCTCCGCGGAGATCAAGAACCTCGCCTCCGGCCGGACCGTGCGCGCCACCCTCCCCGACGCCGACACCGCCGACCTGGCGCGGATCCCGGGCGTCGACTCCGTCGAGGTCCGCGGCGACTCGGTCCTCGTGCACGCCAACGACTCCGACGCGGTGGCCCGCTACCTCTACGAGCACACCGCCGCGCACGACCTCGAGATCACCAGCCGCAACCTCGAGGACGCCTTCATCGCGCTGACGTCGGACCCTCGGCCCGGCGCCGACGCGACCGACACCGCGGACACCCTCCCGGCAGGCACCGCCGGCGGCCCCTCCGCTCCCACAAGCACGTCCCCAGCCGTCACCACGTCAGGAGTGACCCGATGACCAGTACGACCCTCACCGCCGCCACCGTCGCCGCCCGACGCGCGCCCGCGGCCGGCGGGCTCAACCCCACCCTGCTCGGCATCGAACTCCGGCGGGTGTTCCGCAACCGCCGCACACTGATCTTCACCCTGATGATGCCGGCGATCTTCTTCCTCATCTTCGGCACGGCGTCGGCCTACAAGACGCAGAGCGTCGGCCACGGCAATGTGACCGCCTACGTACTGGTGAGCATGGCCGTCTACGGCGCGCTCCTGGCCACCACGTCCGGCGGTGCGGCGGTGTCGATCGAGCGCGCCGCGGGCTGGAGCCGGCAGTTGCGGCTGACGCCGCTGAACCCGGTCGCCTACATCACCGTCAAACTGATCACCGCCATGGCGCTCGGACTGGTGTCGGTCCTGGTCGTCATGATCGTCGGACGCTTCGCGGGCGCGGACATGCCGCTGCGCATCTGGATCGAGTCGGCCGCGCTGGCCTGGGTCCTGTCGGTGACCTTCGCCGCGCTCGGGTTGTTCATGGGCTACCTGCTGCCGAGTGACAACGTCATGCAGATCCTCGGCCCGGTGCTCGCGGTTCTCGCGTTCGCCGGCGGCATCTTCATCCCGCTCGACCAGATGGGCCACACGTTCGCCTCTCTCGCGAAGTTCTCCCCGGTCTACGGGGTCGGCGAGATCGCCCGCGCACCGCTGGCGGGCGTCGGCTTCACCGTGACCGCGTTCGCCAACGTGATCATCTGGACGGCGCTGTTCGCAGGCGGTGCCATCTGGCGGTTCCGCCGCGACACCAGCCGGGTCTGACGGTGCCCGATCAGTGCGGCGGCGCCACGTCCCCGAGGCATATCCTCGGGGACGTGGTGACGTCTGCCGAGGAGTCCGCCAGCGGCGAGCGCCGAGCCCGCTGGATCGGGATCGGCGCCTTCGCCGGGATCTGGCTGGTCTTCCTCCTCAGTCCGCTCGCTACCGCCGCCACCCACGGTGAGCCCGCTGAGCGCATCGTCGGTGTCATCTGCACGCTTGTGTTCGCCGGCTGTTACGTCGCGTGGCTGGCGTTTCTGCAGCATGGCCAGGCCGGTCCCGGATGGGGCAGCACTCCGACCTGGGTCCGGCTGCGGTATCGGATCGCCATCGTGGTCGTGCTGTCGATGCTCGCCCTCGCCACGGTCCCTGCTGCGGGTTCCTCGTCGATCACGTTCATCGTCTTCATCTTTGCGATCTCCATCGGCAATTTCGGCGGTATGGCCGTCTACATCGGCGGTGCGACCGCGCTCGCGTTCTGTCTCGCGGTGTACCTGATCTTCCCGTCGTCGCATGCCGCCGTGCCCGGCGGCGCACTCGGCGTCGTGCTCGCCGGCATCGCGATGCAGGCGTCACGCAAGCTCGCCATCCGCGGTCGCCAACTCGAGGCCGCGCGAGCCGAGATGACCGGACTCGCGGTGGCCGCGGAGCGCGAACGGATGGCCCGTGACCTGCACGACATCCTCGGTCACTCCCTCACCGTCATCACCATGAAGTCCGAGCTCGCGGGACGGCTGCTGGACTCCGATCGGGAGCGGTCCGCGATCGAGATCGCCGACATCGAACGCATCGCCCGGCAGTCGCTGGCCGACGTTCGAGCGACCATCAACGGTTCCCGGGACGTCAACCTCGCGGCCGAAATCGTCAACGCCCGTACGGCACTGGCCGCCGCCGACATCCACGCCGCCCTCCCGAACGCCCTGGACGACGTGCCGCAGGAGCGCAGCGAACTCTTCGGCTGGGTCGTGCGCGAAGCCGTCACGAACGTGGTCCGGCACTCAGCCGCCGCGGAGTGCACCGTCACCGTCGGCCCGAACAGCATCGAGGTGCTCGACGACGGCATCGGCCTGGCCGATCCCGACCCGCACATCGGCGGCGGTCGCGGACTGCACGGCCTGCAGAACCGAGTCGAGGAGGCGGGCGGCTCGCTACTGCTCGGCCGTGGCCGCCCGGGTGGACTCCGGGTCAGGGTGGAACTGCCACCCCTGCTCAGCAACGCTGGGCCGCCCTCTACAGGTTCGCCGGCCACGGTCGAGGCGGCTCAGCCCGTCGTCGAGCCTGCGTCACAGAGGTGATATCACTCCTGCTGGCCGACGACCAGGCCCTCGTTCGCGGGGCGCTGGCGGCGCTGCTCGGGCTGGAGCACGACATCGACGTCGTCGCCCAGGTCGGTCGCGGCGACGAGGTGGTCGCGGCCGCCCGCGCCAGCCAGCCGGACGTTGCCCTCCTCGACGTCGAGATGCCGGGCATGGACGGGATCGCGGCCACTGTCCACCTACGCGCGGCGGTCCCGACCTGCCGGGTCCTCGTCGTCACAACGTTCGGCCGCCCCGGTTATCTACGCCGGGCGATGGAGGCGGGCGCCAGCGGCTTCGTCGTGAAGGACACGCCGGCACGCGAACTGGCCGATGCGGTCCGTCGGGTGCACGCCGGTCTTCGCGTCGTCGACCCCGCACTGGCCGCCGAGACGCTGGCCAACGGGCACAGCCCGCTGACCTCACGCGAGACCGAGGTGCTGCAGGCGGCCCGCGCCGGCGGGACGGTGCTCGACCTGGCCCGCGGCCTGCACCTGTCCGAGGGGACCGTGCGGAACTACCTCTCCAGCGCGATCGGCAAGACCGGCGCGCGTACGCGTGCCGAAGCGGTGCGGCTGGCCGACGACAACGGCTGGCTGCTCTGAACGACAACTCCGACATCCGTGGCGCCAGCGTCGGGGTGTCTGCACGCCCGGTCAGAGGGGTTCTAAGTCCACTCCCGGTCAGCGTCTTCGTGCATAAGGTGACGACATGAGATTCCCTAGGTCAACCTCAGGCGGTCTGGAGCTGGTTGGCGCCTCCGTGGAGTTGGGGGTTGTAGGGGGTGTGGTCTTGCCAGCAGCGCCAGATCACGCGGACCCAGGCGCGGGCGAGGAT
>JAABUT010000263.1_pt1 | contig 97620 bp, 81 predicted proteins | sample 5559281 | NCBI WGS metagenome assembly JAABUT01 (sample SAMN10711880, study PRJNA513359) | rock metagenome | isolation source: Antarctica rocks | place: Antarctica: Victoria Land, Ricker Hills nord | collected 2016-01-04 | reverse complement strand
AGATCGAGCAGTAGTAGCGGCCCTCGTCGAGCTCCCGGGCCCAGACCTGCGCGACAGCCAGGTCGCAGTGCTCCGGGGTCCGCAGCACCGCCAGGACCTGCTCCCGTTCGGCGGCGCTGGGCGCAATGCGGGTCATTGAAGGTCTCCGCGTCCTCGAAGCGACTATGAACGACCGGCACACTGGCGGCGATGACCCGGACGCTGCTTTCGTCGACTTCGCGCACCCTGACAACGTCAACGTCGGCACCGTTGCCCAGGCTGGTGTGCCGCCGGCTGGGGGTTGTACCAACCTTCGATCACTGCGCAGCAGTAGACCTTCCCGGTGCCGGTGGGGTGCTCGGTGACGTCGGTGGCCCAGAGCCGGTCGGGGGCATCGGCGACGTACCGCCGCTGGACCAGGTCCTCGTGTGGCGCCGGAAGGGGGCGGTGCCGTCCTCGTTACGACGATGGCTGATCCCCCTAAGCCCAGCGGTTCGCATCAGGCGTGTCGCCACCGCTGGGCACTGCCTACGGGCACAGGCAGTCACAGGGCGCGGGTGCTGCTGTCCGGGCATGCCCAGGTGCAGGACGGCCCCGTCGACGGTGAGCCTCAGCCGCCGTACAGGCCGTAGTTCCACATCTTGGCCATGTCGTCGCTGAACGCCACCAGCAACACCAGCTCGACGTCTGTCCGGGCTGTCCTGATCGCCTCGACCGACAACGCAGCCGCCAGCCCTGCTGGGTAGCCGTAGACACCCGTCGCGATCGACGGGAACGCGACCGACCTCGCGCCGACCTCGTCGGCTCGGGCAAGCGACGAGGTGTGCGCCGACATGAGCAGGTCGGGATCAGACGGGTCACCGGTGTAGCGCGGACCCACAGCGTGGATGACCCACTGCACCGGTGCCAGGTCGAACGCCGGGGTGATCACGGCCGACCCGGCCGGGCATGGGGCGAGCGCCCGACTGGCCCGCAGAAGTTCTGGTCCGGCAGCTGCGTGAACGGCGCCGTTGACGCCGGAACCGCCTACGAGTCGACGGTTTCCCGCCGTCACGATGGCTGCGACGTCTTGCTTGGTGATGTCACCCTTGACGACAACGATCTCCATCACACGTCCTCAGTGTTCGGGTTGAGAAGGTCGTGCGTCAGCTCGCGCTCCAGCTCCACGAGCTCCTCCAGAGCAAAGGGGTAGGACAGCCCGGTGCCGTCGCAGTCGTAGACCAGGCAGACTCCTGCTTCGTGGACGTCCACCCAGCCGTCCCACTCCAGCCAGTCCTCGACCCCCTCGGGGCTGTCGACGTCGAGCACCGCGTAGAGCTCCGCCCGGTTCCGGATGATGCCGTCGCTGTACCGCCGGCAGTACTCCGCTGATGTGACGTCGGGATCTAGGAAGACGGCTGGGTCCAGGCACGTGAACCGTCCGGGCTTGCGGAGTAGTTGCTGCCACACCGGGCTCACGGTCGCGCCGAGGGCTTGCTGCTCCGGACGGTGCAACGACTGCTGGTACGCCTCGTTGGCCGGCGGGAGGACGTGCACGACCCTGACCCGATCGGCGACGCCGTCCTTTTCCAGCTCGTGGGCGAGCAGCTGCTGCCGGACGAGCTGGTAGAGCGGCTCGTCCAGCAGGTGCTCGAAGGCCAGCACGTCTGAGCGCACCGGTCCTTCCGGGTCCTGGAGCAGCGCGAGGTAGCGGCCCCGTCGTACCGCGTCACGAACCGGGTCGGGGGTCCGCAGCCGGTAGGACTCGGTGTACTTCCACTCGACGAGAACCAGCTCCGTCGCGCCGTCGGGCGCGCGGTGAAGGAAGGCTGCATCGACGCTCGTGCAGTGCGCGCCGCGCACCCGGACGCCGGCCGGCGCCTCGTTGAGGTAGTCCTTCGGCCCGATGTACTCGAACGTCAGGAACCGGCCGGGTTCGACCTGCAGCACCTCCCCGACATCGATCGCCGCGAAGGCTCGACGGATCCGCTCCGGGTCGGTGACCATCGACGTCAACGCGTTGACGCACTGGACCTGCGAGGACAGCAGGTGGTTGCTCGGGCCGGCCCCGATCCCTGCGTGCCAGGGAATCTCAAGCTTGGCGAACAGCGTGAGCGCCTGCTCACGGACGTCAGGTATCAGGTTGAGCGCCGCATGGTGAGCCGGCAGGCAGAAGTCCCGGGGTTGCCCTGCCGCGGCCCCGTCCTTGGTGACGTACGGCGCGGCCGCACGTGCGTGGTCCGGCAGTGTTTTCGTCCCCTCTTTCCACGCAGCAGCGAGCTTCTTTTGGTTCTCGGAGTAGTCGTTCATGTGAGGATCACGGTAACGAGGGGGTCCGACAGTTCCAGTCTTGATCACGGCTCTTAGGCGACGCAGCAGTCCACCCGTACGGCCCAGTCGGGGCACGAGGGGGTGGCGCCGCGGCTGATGATGACGGCAACGACCGCACACCCTGTTGGCCTGCTGACGGGCCATGGTGTGTCACCGTCGGTGAGGACGATGAGGATCTCGGGTCGTGGTCTGCCGCTGAGGGCGGCGTCGATGCCGACGCGCAGGTCGGTGCCGCCGCCGCCGATGAGTTGGAGGTCGCGAGCCCGGCGGACGCTACCGGCGGTGTGGGCGGCGGCGTCGCAGCTGTAGACCTGGACGGTCCCGACGGCGTTGCCGAGGGTCTGCAGGACGCCGTCGACCTCACCGACGGCTTGGGCGAGCAGCCCGTCGTCCATCGAGCCGCTGGTGTCGATCACAACGGCGACGCAAGGGACGGGTTTCTGTGAGCCGGGCAGGATCGCCCGGGGGCTGGCGGCCTGCCGACGAGAGAGCTTGCGGTAGGTGGGGTTCGTGTTGCCGTGCGTCCAGGCGACGGCGCGGCGGACGCTGGAGGTCAGGACCTGCTGCCAGGGGACCTTGGGTTCTAGGACCTGCTCGACCCAGCGGGACCATTCGCCGGGGGTGTCGCCCCGGCCGGTCATGTGGTCGCGGAAGCTGATGGCGATCTGCTTGCGGAGTTCGTGGCCGAGGACCTCGTCGACCCCGGGGGTGACGTCGTCGGGGACCTGATGGGGGCGGCGGAGCCCGTCGGCGGCGGAGCCGCATTCGCACAGTTCGGTCCCCGCTTGTGCTTTCGCGCCGCCGAGCCGGTCGAGCAGCGTGAAGTACTCCTCGACCGACAGGTTCGGGCGCCAGCCGCGGCCTGCGGGGTGGGCGAGCTCCTGCATGGGGTGGCCGGCGGCGGCGAGGGCTTGTGAGACGGTCACGTCGGCGGCGGTCGCCCAGGCTTGGCTCTCGCGGGTGCCGACCTGCATGCTGCGGGCCCGGCCGGCGTGGTCGCGGAGCAGGTGCCACACCAGGTGCGCTAGATGGCCGGCCAGTGAGGGGATCTCGACCGTGTCGAGCCAGTTCGGGTTGAGGTAGAAGCGCCAGTGGTCGTCCGCGCTGATCGTGTCGATCTCGGTCGTCAGGACGGTCGGCATCGCGTACAGCGCAGCCGACAGGTAGGGGGCGTCGCCCTTCGCCGTCGACGTCAGCCACAGCTTCGCGGCGGAGATCCGTTCGGTGCTCATGCCGCGCCGGGCATCAGCCCGGCTAGCGCGAGCGGCCCAGCGAACACCTTGATCGAGGTGGGCATGCTCGCGGCGGGTGGGCGGACACCGGGGCGGACCAGGGCCTGCACCACCGGCACCGCGGCGTCCAGGCCATCGGCGCGTGCAGCCTTGGCGCACAGCTCAATAGCAATCTCCCAACGCGGCGCGGTCGGCTTGCTGATCACGGCCGACAGGACAGCCTGCAGCACCACGTAGAGCCGGTCCGGGCGCATCCCGGTGCAGTCGATCAGACTGGGGTTGGCGAGCAGCTCTTCGGGGTCGGGGAGGTCCTGGGCGTCGGCCCAGACCAGGAACTCGTGCCCGGCGGCGGCGCCGACGCACCCGAACACCAGCAGCTTCAGCACCGGCTTGGCGATCTGCAGGCTGCTCGCGAGGGCGGCGAGCTGGACGGCGTACGACCAGGTCCGGGGGGTGGGGAACGCCCGTCCTCGGCTGGCGGCGTCCTTCGGTAGAGCGCTGAGCTGGGTTTGGCGGGCCCGCAGGTACCCGGCCAGCAGCACCTTCCAACGGGCCAGCTCGACTGGCAAGCTCAGCGGCGGCTGATGGACCGGCAGGGTGGGCCACTGGCCGGTGACGATCGACTCGGTGAACACCTCCAGCGGCAGGTCCCAGTCCAGGTGGCAGAACCGGTTCGCCGTCGGGGGTGCGAGCTCCCAGCCGCCGGCGGCGATGTCCGCCGGGTTGGCTGCCGCACCGAAGCTGACGGTCGCCGGGAGTTGCAGCGCCCCGACCTCGTGGTGGGTCAGGGGCCTGAGCGCGGCGGCCTGCACCGACGGCGAGGCGGTCGTCCACTCGTCGAAGAACGCCAGCGACGGCCCGTCGTGGTCAGCGAGCCGCTGCGCCCACGCCGGTGGGGCCAGCGTCACGGTGCCGCCGGGCCCGACGACCGGCAGGCCCGCGAAGTCGCTGGCCTCGTGGTGGCTGACGATCAACGTCTCGACGTGCCAGCCGGACAGGCCGGCGCTTTCCAACACCGCGGTCTTACCTGCCCCGGGCGATCCCCACAGCAGGAAGGGGATCCGGGCGGTGATGCAGATCCCGATCGCGTGCAGGGTGGCGTCGTAGTCGTCGCGGTCACGCATGGGTGCGGCTCCTGTGTTGGCGTGCGGTCTCCCAGTCCTGCAGGCCTCGCAGCAGGTCTGCGGGCTCCAGGCTGTTCGTCGCATGGATGACGTGCGCGGCGAGTGAAGGCGCGCCGCACAGGGTGAGGGCGAACGCGAGTTGCTCCCGCTGGCCGCTGAGCCCGGTGAGGTCGGCGACGACGTCGACCGCTGCCTTGGTGACCCGGTCCGGTCCGCAGTCGCTCATCCGGCAGACCGCTGCCAGGCCCGGGATGCTCGGCAGGCACTGTGCCTGGACCCAGGATGCGAGCAGCGCCCCGGCTCTGGTGGTGCTGAAGCCGGTCTGCTGGGCGAGCTCGCGCACCTCCTGTGGCCGGTAGGCGGTGTCGCTGAGAACTGCGACGTCGCGCAGGCAGATGCCGAGCTCCAGCCACTGGCCCCGCTGCTGCGGGTGCAACCGGTCGTTGTCGCCTTCGGTCCAGGCCAGCCACACGTGCACGTCACGATCCGGTGCTTTCGCGGCGCTGTCGCGCACCCACTTCAGGTCCGGGCGCTTGGCGAGCACCCCGAGGTAGAAGTTCGCTGGCAGTACCCGACCGTTGCCGGCCTCGGCGTGGACGGTCTTGACCAGCTGCGGTGTCAGGCCAGCGTTCCACAGCAGCTCGAGGTCGCTGTGGGTCCTGACGCACGAGCCAACGAGGGTGAGCGCGGCGCGGGGCAACCGGGCCGGATCGGCGGTGCCGTGCGCCCACAGGACCTGCTTGCCCACAGCCTTCACCGTCGAGACCCGCGCGCCGCTGACCTCCGTCGCCACGTGCCTGGCACTGCGGTAGTGCTCCGCCGCCGCGGTCGCCGTCGGGTGCGAGGTGAAACCGGCGCAGCAGCCGTCGACCCGACGCGGCACCGACCAGCGACCTCCCACCCCCAGCTCGATCTCCGGCATTGCGACGCGGAGCTGCCGCTGGACGTAGACCCTGACCGCCGGGACGACCTTGTCGTGCAGCGCCAGGCACGATAGGTAGCCACCGAACGCGACGCTGAACCGCTCAGTGTCCAAGTCATGACCGGTGTCGACAGACCAATCCGGGTGCAGCACGATTGGGTGGGTCCTGGCCCGCGCGTGCTTCGGATCGACGTAACACCCGATCTGCAGTTCCAGGGGGCCCCCGCAAGGGTGGGGAGGAACCTGCTCACCGTTCATCTCCCCCGCCTTCCCGTATAAGCGAACATCAGTTCGACACGGTCAAGGGCACTCCGTCAACCGGCCACGGCGTGTCCTGGCGTGTCGTGGCGTGTCGCGGCGGGTCGTGACAACCAGCGGTCGCGCGGTGCCCGCCAAGCGGGACGGTTCAGGCCTGCGCCTGGCTAACCTCTCTGGATGTCGGGGATCCATGGACCAGCTGCACCGGCTCGCCGACCTGCTCCGCGTACGACACGACCCGACCGGCGATCTGGGTGAGCTCCGCTGGCTCGAGGGATTCGCAGATGATCTCGGCTGCGACGATGAGCTGGCCGCCGTCGGTGAGCAGGGCGCGGCTGGCCCGGATGGCGACGTTGATCTCGTTGATCTCGCGCAGCAGCTTCGCTGTTGGCTTGAGCCCGGTGGCGGCGACTGTCCAGACCCGCGCCCAGGTCACGCTGTCCTCCACCAGCAGCGTCCCCCACAGGGTCCGGCCGCGGTAGGGGATGCACAGGTCGCCGTCGTCGTCGACGACCAGGGCAGACATCGGCACCTCCAGGTCCCGGTGCAGCGATCGGCACAGGTGGTGCATCAAGATCTCGTGGTCGTTCACGTTTCCTCCTGCTGCTGGGCCCAGGTCCTGCCGCCGTACACGGCGTGGAGCTGGGGCGCCTCTTCGTCAGCGATGCGGGCGACCTCACCGATCAGGCACGCGAGGCTCGGTAGTGCGGTGAACGCGCCCAGCAGCTCGCCGGCCACGACGATCGCGCCGTCCCGCCAGAACACCCTGCAGTGCGTCAGGCCGCCATTTAGGCCGTTCAGGGCCTCCCACAGCCCGGGGTCGGCTTCGACCTCGTCGAGCACGACGCTGTACACCTCCAGGTGCGGCTCACCACGGTCGGAGCGGACCCGTGCGGTGAACCCGGATTCCTGCGTCCGTACCCCGATGTCGCCGTTCGGGGCGACCCGCAGCTCCGCTACCTCGAGGTACTCCTGCATGAGCACTTCGAGGTGGGACTGGACAACTGCCTGATGACTCACTGCCGACCCTTTCTGTCACCAACAGTGACATTCGGGTCTGACATTTTCGGCCTCGAGTGCGACCACAGGCGCAGGTCGTAGGAGCGCGCGGCCTCATAACCGGCGGCTGACAGCCGCTGCCGGACGACGACCGCCCCCCGGGGGTTGAAGCTGTGGATCCAGACCTTCGTCACGTCGAACTTCTCACCGCACAGCAGGTCGACGACCGGCATGATCGTGTCCTCGCCGCCGAGGTCGTAATCGAGCCAGAGCTCATCTATGTGCCTGCCTTTGAGGCCGTTCAGCAGTTCGATGGCCTTCCGGCTCGACCGTGCGATCGTGCAGTCCCGTCCGTCCCGAAACCATCGGACGTCGTCGATGAGAACCGTCAGCACGGCGCAGCCTCCAGGGTCGTGGACCCCGGTATGCCGGTGATCCGCTGTTCCCGACGCGGTTTCGCGTCGGGCTGGTCGTCACCTGGGGCACCCGCAACGGAGCGGGATGCCGTCCGACGAGCCAGGGCTTGTCGTCGGAACTCTTGACCTGTTCCCACTGTACGTGACGGATCTGACATTTTCCCTGTCGGTGCCCGCAGCCAGGTTGCTGCCAGGTTCAGAGTGGTCCGCAAGGACCCGGCAACCCGGTAGCACCGGGTGCCTCTCCCTGGGGAGGACCGGCCGACCATCACTGTGGTGCGGAACCAGCGTCACCCGGCAATCGTGATGAGCAGGGGGGCCCCCGCTGGGTTCGACATGGTCGCGACCGCCTGGACAAGGCCGCCAAAGCAAGGACGGACGTGGCAAGGCATTGAGGGCGACTCATGCCGCTCTGCGGCACTCCCGGTCCCTCGAGGCGTCGACGATGAGCGCGACTACAGCACCTACGACGACCAGATGTTCGACCTCGCCCAGGCAACCAGCGGCTTGAGCCGCTGAAGATCACAACACCGGCGTCAACATCGCCCCGCAGCTGGCAGCGGCCCACACCCGCGGGCTGAGCGGATGGAGCGAAGCACGCGGACCGAACAGGCTGGGTGGCCGCTGGCGGACCCACCCACCCACCCGTCGTACTTGTGGTTCCCGGAAAGCGCCTCGGAAGTGGGCCTGCGCTGCGACTGGCTGGACTTCTCCGCACGTGAAGTCGCTACTGCCGCCGAGGCAGCGCGTCGCCACCCACCCGGTCAGCAGTCCGGAGTCCGAGGGGGCGGGAGCAACGCCGGTGCACCACCAGCCCAGTCCGCGGCCAGTTCTGTGAATTCGCCGCCCTCATCGGCTTCGTCGACGCAAGGACCGGGGGTAGACGTCACGCGTAGTCGCTCAGCCAACATGTCGTCGAACACCTCGTCCTGGGCAGCGGTTTCGTCGAGGGCGCGTCGGAGTGCGTCATCCGGGTGCATCCCCCGACCGGCGGCGCCCTCAGCAAGTCGCACCACGGCGCCATATCGGTAGCTATCCGCCTGCTCGAGGGCGGCCAGCTCCGCGGCCAGCACGGACCTCGATCCCGCCTTCTTGCCATCGGGCGGATCAGGCCATGGGCCTGTCCCTGACGCAAGGGTCGGGCGGCGGGGAGCTGGCTCGGCGGGGTGCTCTTGCGTCGGCAACGGCCGCCGGACCTGACCAGTTCTCGCCCAGTGCAACAGGTGCTCGCGCCAACCTGGGTCGACGTCGAGCAGCCACAGAACCTCATCAGCCATGTCCCAGGAACCCGCCGGCAGCACCGCGATGCCACCCGCCCTGACGACGTCTGCCGCCTGTGCGGGGTTATCGACCTTGGTCACGCCAGTCAAGGCCGGCGGATCCCCCAGAAACAGCGAACGAGTGACGTACCACGTGTGTCTGCGTTGACTATCCGCTGCGTCCTCCCCTTGCAACCTGCATCATCGTCGATGTCACATCTCGGCCATGTCGTCGCTGTCGGCGACGAGCAGGATGCTCTCAACATCGCTGTCGGCGCTAGTGAGCGCTCCGGGGTGAACCGGCCACAACGGGCGTGGCGCCTGGTGGGCGTCAGCTACCCGAGCACCGTGCGCCGGCCGCCCGCCGCCCCGCCTCGAGCGCCATCAGCGCCCGGTCGCGGCGCAAGACGTGCTCCTCCCACTCATCCGGGGGCAGCTGCTCATGGATCTCGGCCGCCACTCGAGCCACCAGCTCCGGCGGCCACTCATCATGCTGCCCTCGCTCGGCGCCCATTCGTGCGTATGCCGGCCCCATTACCTGTGCATGCCGCTCCAGCCCGCCGCGGGTGTTGAGCTCGGCCGTCGCGAACGGGCCGACTACCGCCCAGCGCCGGCCCAGGCCCAGGCTTACGACACGGTCGATGTCAGCGGCGGACACAACGCCGTCACGCACGAGGCAATACGCTTCGCGCAGCAACGCGCCCTGCAGCCGGTTGAAGACGAATCCCTCGACCTCGGCGCAGATCCGCACCGGTGTCATGCCCGCGCCAACCAACACGTCCGCGGCCCGGTCAACGGTCGCCGGCTCGGTGAAAGGCGCCGGCACCAGCTCGGTGACGGGCAGCAGGTAGGGCGGGTTGCCAGGGTGGGCCACCAGGCAGCGGGCCCGGCCGGGCAGCTCGCTGGCGAAGCGGGAGCACGGGATCATTGACGTTGAACTGGCCAGCACCGCGTCGGCCGGCGCGGCGTCATCCAGGGCCGCGAACACCGATCGCTTAACGTCCACCGACTCGACAACGCACTCCTGCACGTATGCCGTGCCAACGACCGCCGCCGCCAAGTCGTCGGCGACGTGGACCCGAGCCAACAGAGCCCCGGGGTGCTCGAGCAGGCCATACTGAACGAGCTCATCCGCACGCTTGGCGAGCTCGCCCGAAACGGCCGCTAACCGGCCGGGATCGACGTCGTAGACGCGCACCTCGTGCCCGGCGCGTGCGAACACAAGGGCCCAAGCCACACCGATGCTGCCGCCACCGACGACGGCGATCGGGCCGCGAGCGGTCGGCCCAAGATCGACCGCGCTCACCTGGACGAGTTCTTGCGCTCGTACGCTCGCCAGGTCGTTGCCCAACGCTGCGGGTCATCCAAGGCGGATGGGTCAAGCTGCGCGGCCACTTGGCGATGCGGCGCGGACCTCACCATTGCCGGGTCCTGCCGGCCCTCGTCCAAGACGTGAGCCAGCACGTCGATCCAGTAGTCGATGTCCTCGATCGGCCAGGTCTCGCCCGCCTCGGGCGTGAACGGCTCCGGGACGATCCACGGCTCGTGGCTGAGCCAGAACGCGTCGATCCCGTAGTCAGTCATGCGGTTCTGGATATCGACCGCAGTGACGCCGGTCTGCTCGGTATATTCACCCAGGCTGTAACGCGTCATCTCCAGCCGGTGTTTGGTCAGGTGCGGGAACGACATGGTCACGCCGGGGATGGCGAGCAGGCGGGTCTGCATGTAATTGTTGGCCAGCACCGACAGGTCGGCGGCCTCGTGAACGCCATCACCCCCTACTGCCAGCAGCCACGAGTAGGCCTTGACCACCAGGTTCGCGTTGCCGAGGTACTCGCGCACCCGACCGACTCCGTTCGGGTTTTCTTGGCGCGCGAAGCCCCTGTCGGTGGCCACCACCAGCGGCCCCGGCAGGTAAGACTCGAGCGCCCTGGTGCAGCCGTACGCGCCGACGGCCGGCCCGCCGCCCCCTTTCGGCACGCCGAACGTCTTGTGGAGCATGAACATGCAGGCGTCGAAGCCAAGATCAGCGGCCCGCAGGCGTCCCATCACGCCGTTGAAGTTCGCGTGGTCGTAGAAGCACAACCCGCCGACGTCGTGTACCGCCTGCACCCACTCCTTGATGTGCGGGTTGTAAATGCCCATGTCGTCGGGGTTGTTGATCATGAGCGACGCGGTGCGTTCGCTCAGCGCAGCGCGAAGCGCGTCGAGCGAGGCGTACCCATCGGACTCGATCGGCAGGGTGACCACGTCGAAGCCGGCAGCCGCGGCGGTCGCGGCGTTAGACGGGTGGGCTTGGGCGGTCGTGATGATCTCCCGACGCTGCGCGAGCTCGCCCCGGTCGGCGAAGTAGGCGCGGGTGATGACGGCGTGCGTCCACGCCGCGGCCGCACCGCCGCCTGGCTGGAACACGAAACGGTCCATACCGGATAACTGGCACAGCATGTGGTCGAACGAGTGGATGGCCTCGAGCAGGCCCTGCACGGTCTCGTCGTCCTGGTGCGGGTGGATCTCGGCCAAGCCGTCCCGCGCGGCCAGCAGCTCGTTCACCCGCGGGTTGTACTTCATCGTGCAGGTGCCGAACAGGCTGATGCCGAGCATTCCCATGGTCTCCTGCGATAGGTGCAGGTAGTGCCGCAGCACGTCCGGCTCGGCCACCTCGGGCAGCCGCGGGGGCGTCGCCCGCAGCAGCGCAGGCGCCAACGCGGCGAGGGCCTCCTGGCCCTCGGTATCGGCGATGGGCGCGGGCGGGACGAAGCCGCGACGCCCAGGCGCCCCCTGCTCCATGATCAGCGGCTCGTCCCAGACGGCAGCGTGGTATTCGCGCAGTACGCTCATCGGGACAGCACCTCATGGAGAGCAGTCAGCAGGGTCTCGATGTCGGCTCCTGTGTGGACCTCGGTGACGCAGTACAGCGCGGACTGGCCAAGTTCAGGGAAGTCGGCGGAAAGGTCTTTGCCGCCGAAGACGCCCCGTCGGCGCAGCCCGGTGTTGATGTCGGCGACGGTGCGGCCGGTCCCGGAGAAGTCGACCACGAACTCTTTGAAAAAGCCTGTGGGCCAGCGCACAAAGACTCCGTCGAACTCCTGTAGGCGCCGCGCCGCGTAGGCGCTGTTGCTGCTAATCGTCTCGCCGATCTCGGTGAACCCGGCCGGTCCCAGCAGCGCCATGTAGACCGCGTTGACGACCGCCCACAAGTAGACGGAGTTGCCGGTCCAGTCGTTGCCCTGCTCCCGGGAGCCGTAGGAGGACTGGTGGAACAGTGTCATGCCGAACGAACGCTGGCCCGGCTTGATGGTGTCGGCGATGCTGACCTGCAGCGTCGGGTACTGGCGGGCGTAGCGCTCGTCGTCGCGGGTGGCAATGAAGCCGCCGACCCCGCCGCCGGCATTGAGATGGATACCGAGCGGCTGGGTGCTGCCGACGGCGATATCGGCCCCGAGCTCGGCCGGCGTGGCGAGCACGCCGAGCGAGATCGGGTCGACGCCGATCACGGTCTCCACGCCGTGCTCGCGGGCGCGGGAGGCGATGGCCGGCGCCTGCTGCTCTACCAAACCCAGATAGTTCGGCGTCTCCAGGTACACCGCAGCGGTACGATTGCTCAGGTGCGCAGACACCGCGGCGACGTCAAGTTGTCCCGTCGCCGGGTCGAGAGGGACCACGCGGACGGCTAGCGGGTTGAGCCCGTGGCCGGAGCCGCACATCGTGCGAATGACCGCGAGTCGCTCCGGGTCGAGCGACCCCGGCACCACCACCTCGTCGCGACCGGTCATGCGGGCGGCCATCCGCAGCGCGTGTCCGGCCGCCGCGCCCCAGCTGTACACGGGCAGACCGACGAAGTCGAAGCCGACCAGTTCGCCGAGCTGTGAGGCGAACTCGAACCACGCCTGGTTGCGGCCGAGGTCAGAGGAGGACGTGCCCCACACCGGGGTGAGGAACTCGCTGCGCCCGGCGATCTCGTCGCACACGGCCGGCACGTGGTGCTGCCAGTAGCCGGCACCAAGGAAGTTCACGTTGCGCACGCAGTCGTCGTTGCAGTCGATCAGTTCCCGGACGCGGCGGCGCAGCGTCACCTCCGAGCGGATGCCGGGAGCAAGGCCGTTCGAGGTCTCGGACACGTGGTCACGCGGGATCTGCTCAAATAAAGTCTCGATGTCATCGACGCCGATGGTGGCTAGCATCGCGGCCTTGGCCGCCGCGGTGGAGTTCGGCATGTACGGGTGGGCGCTGGAGCCCGGCGCAGAGGCCACGGCGAGTCCTTCCTAGGCAGCGGACGGGTTGATGGGGGCGGAGTCGGTCGGGCCGCCAGGAGATGGCTCGGGCGGGACGAGCTTGGGCGGCGCGACCAGCTCAGCGGGTTCTGCGGCGGCCACCCGCAGCACCGTGCTCCGACCCGGCGCGGTGCGCACGCGACGGTAGCCGGTGAGGCGGTCCGTCAGGGCGGGGTCATCGAGGTCGACGCGCAGCACCGGCTCGTCGAGCGCCATGATTTTGCTGACCCCACAAAGCACATCCACGTTCTCGAGCCCGATCGCGGCAAGCACCGCTGGCGAGAGCTGCTGGTTCCCGCGCCCCAGTAGAAAGCCCTGGCCGCCAATCACACCGAGCACGAGTCGCGTCGACGGGCGGGAGGCGAGCAGGTCGAGCAACTGATCCTCTGTCGCGTCGATCAGGAGTGGACGGCCGTCCAACACCACGTCGACACCGAGCGGCGAGGCGGGCACTCCCCACGCCGCCGCGACGTGCGCGGTGCTCGTGCCCGGACCCAGCAAGCACAGCGTCTCGGTCGGCACCTCGGCTGCGACCTCGCGCCCGAGTGCAGCCAGATCGGCCTCGTCGTCGGGGTACGGACCCGCCTTGGCCCGCTGCAGCGCGCCGGCGGCCGCGGGGACGCGGGCGACGGCGTGGATCCGCACGCCGTCGCCGTCGCGGTCCAGGACCTCGCCGACGCGGGTGCCGACGAGCTCGGGGGCCAGCAGGTAGCGGGCGGCGATAGTGCCCGCCGCGGCGGGGCCGGTAGCGAACACACTGGAGTGCATTTTCACACCCGCGGGCACGCCCAGCACTGGAAAGCCGGGGCCGGTGACGGCCACCACGTCCCGAGCGGTGCCGTCCCCGCCGACGAACAGCACCAACGCGACCCCCGCCTCGACTAGGTGGGCAACGGCGTCCCGGGTGTCGGCGGCGGCGGTCTTGCCGGCGGGTGCCTCGGCCGCCACGACCTGCCAGCTCGCGGCCGGCAGATGGTCACCGCCCATCGGGCCGGCTGTCGTGCGGACGGTCAGGGTGGGCGCGAGGCGGCTGAGCCGCTGCAGCGCGACGCGCGCCCGGTGCCCGGCCACCGGCTGCGCCCCCCGCTCGAGCGCCAGAGCCAGATTGGGGCCGTCCGTCCCGTGCAGACCGACCCGCCCACCCATCCCGGCGACCGGGTTGACCACGAGCCCGAGTGCGGCTGCGGGCGTGGGCATCAGATCAGGCGCAGGTCGGCGCAGACGTCGTCCAGGGCCAGCCGGGTGGTCGCCACCATGACGTCGAGCTCGGCCTCGGTGACGACGAAGGGTGGCGAGAAGGAGATGGAGTCAGCGTTCGGCAGCGCGCGGGTGATCACCCCGCGCTCGCGGCTGCGCTTCACCACAGCGCGGGACAATCGCCCAATCGGGTCGAAGCCGACGAGCGGCTGCCGCGATGAGCAGAACTCGACCGCCCCCAGCAGCCCGTAGCCGCGGACCTCGGCCACGAGCGGGTGGCCGTCGAAGGCTTCGTGCAGCCGCATGGCCAGGTGGTCGCCGCGCGCCTTGGCCTGAGCGACCAGTCCGTCGCGCTCGATAATGTCGAGATTTGTCATGGCCGCGGCCGCCGCGAGGGGGTGCGCCGAGTAGGTGTAGCCGTGGCTGAATAGCCCGTAGATGTCCGACCCTTGCTGTACGACGTCCCAGACCTGCGCCGAGACCACGCAGGCCGACAGCGGGATGTAGGCCGAGGTGATGCCCTTGGCGAGCGTGATGAGATCGGGCTCGACGCCGAACGCCTGCGAGCCGAACTGCTCGCCCGTGCGCCCGAACCCGCAAACAACCTCATCGGCGATGAGCAACACGTCGTGGCGGCGCAGCACCTTTTGGATTGCGGGGAAGTAGGCCGCCGGCGGGATGATCACGCCGCCAGCGGCCTGGATCGGCTCGGCGATAAAGGCGGCGACGGTGTCGGGCCCTTCGGCCGTGATCAGCCGGTCGAGCTCGTCGGCGAGCATTTGAACGAACTCCTGCTCGCTTTGCCCGTCTTGGCGCTCCCAGAGCTGGTGCGGCGCACGGGCGAAACGCACCATTGGCAGCGGCAGGTCGAAGCCAGCGTGCATGCCGGGCAAACCGCACAGGCTGCCCGACATCACTGTGACTCCGTGGTAGCCGCGGCTGCGGGAGATGATCTTCTTCTTTTCCGGGCGTCCCAAGACGTTGTTGTAGTACCAGACCAGCTTAACCTGGGTGTCGTTGGCGTCGGAGCCGCTGTTGCCGAAGAAGACCTTCGACATCTCCCCGGGGGCCATGGCGATCAGCCGCTGGGCCAGCCGTGCCACCGGCTCGTTCCCCATGGACGCGAACGCGTGGTAGAACGCAAGCTGCCGGGTCTGCGCGGCCATCGCATCTGCCATCTCGCCGTTGCCGTAACCGATGTTGACGCACCAGAGCCCGGCCATTGCGTCGAGGTACTCGCGACCGTGGGTATCAGTGAGCGTGGATCCTTGGCCGGCCACCATCGTGAGCGGTCCGAGGCGCTCGTGCTCGCGGGCGTTGGTGAAAGGGTGAAAGACGAACTCGCGGTCTATGTCCTCGATCGCGGCGCCGGCCGTCGGGGTGAGATCACTACTCATGGACGCCATCGCATTCGGGCGGAGTGGGCGGAAGGGCTACGTGCACTGTAGCAATCTTGGACCGCACAGCGTACGGTCGTGCGCAAACCGGTCGGGCGCGAAGCCGGAAGCGCGTGGTTCATTTTGAGCTGAGAGGCGTAACGCCGGTGGACACCCTCTTCGAGCCGGGCGCCCTACGCGACCGTGCCCTGCTGCGCGATGAGCTGTTCATCGACGGCGCCTGGTCGGGCGGAGGCGCGTCGCGACTGAGTGTGCGCGATCCCGCGAGTGGCTCGGTGATCGCCTCGGTGGCCTGTGCGGATGAATCCGACGTGCGTCGGGCGATAGCCGCGGCGGTGGGGGCCGCCCCGCGCTGGGCCGGACTGCCGGCGCCGGAACGAGCCCGGGTGCTGCGGCGCTGGTTCGATCTCATCATCGAGCACGTGGAGGACCTCGCGGTCATCCTGACCGCCGAGCAGGGCAAGCCGCTGGCCGAGGCCCGGGGCGAGATCCGCTACGGTGCCGGGTTCGTTGAGTGGTACGCAGAGGAGGCCAAACGCGTCTACGGCGACGTCATCCCGACCAACGCGCACGGCCGTCGGTTGCTGGCGCTACGCCAGCCGGTGGGAGTCAGTGCGGCGATAACCCCGTGGAACTTCCCGTCTGCGATGATCCTGCGCAAGGCAGGCCCCGCGCTCGCCGCCGGCTGCCCGATGATCATCAAGCCGGCTGAGGAGACGCCTCTGTCGGCGAATGCGCTAGCCGAGCTGGCCCACCGGGCGGGCGTGCCCGCTGGCGTGCTGCAGGTGGTAACCGGTGATCCGGAGCTGGTCGGCGGCATCCTGACCAGTGACCCCGCAGTGCGGGCGCTGAGCTTCACCGGCTCGACCGAGGTCGGCAAGCTGCTGATGCGCCAAAGTGCCTCGACGGTTAAAAGGCTCGCCCTCGAACTGGGCGGCAACGCCCCGCTGATCGTGTTCGACGACGCTGACCTCGACACCGCCATAGCCGGCGCGATGGCCTCAAAGTTCCGTAACTCCGGCCAAACCTGCGTGTGCGCCAACCGGGTACTCGTGCAAGAAGGCATCCATGACCGTTTCGTCGCCGCCTTCGGTGCCGCGATCGCCCGGCTGCGGGTTGGCAACGGCTTCGTCGATGGCAGCGAGCAGGGCCCGTTGATCACACACGCCGCAGTCGACAAGGTCCGGACGCACATCAGCAACGCGGTGGAGGGCGGCGCGGTCATCGCCCTCGGCGGCCAGCTGCACGAGCTAGGGGGCACGTTCTTCCAGCCGACGCTGCTGACCGGGGTGCGGCGCGACATGCTCGTGGCGCGCGAGGAGACCTTCGGCCCGGTCGCCGCGGTGATCCGATTTAAGACTGAGGATGAGGCGGTGGACATCGCTAACGACACGCCGTTCGGGCTGGCGTCCTACTTCTTCACCCGCGACCTGGCCCGCAGCTGGCGCGTGGCGGAAGCGTTGGACTTCGGCGTCGTAGGGGTGAACACCGGCCTCATCTCCTACGAGGGTGCGCCGTTCGGCGGCGTGAAGCAAAGCGGGCTGGGCCGGGAGGGCTCGCGCCACGGCATCGATGAGTTCACCGAGCTGAAATACCTCTGCGTGGACGGGCTCGGGCCGGCCTGAGCTGCGCGAGCCCGGCGGCACCGGGTCAGCCGGCAGCGAGTCACCCGGCATTCAGTCACCCGGCATCGGCGGGGCCGAAGCCCTCTTGGCGGGCTATCGCCATACCGTCGCGCACCCAGGTCACGCAGGCGCGGGTGCCGGGAACGCCGTCAACGACCACCAAACAGTCAAAGCACACGCCCATGCCGCAGAACACGCCGCGAGGCTCACCCCTGCTAGTCGTGCGTAAGCCGAGCGCACCCTCAGCTAGCAACGCGGCCGCCACGCTCTCGCCGCAGTGCGCGGTCACCGGCCGGCCGTCGAAAGTGATCCGCACAGCCTCGCCGCGCTCGACCCCAGGAGGCGTCGGCAGCCGGACCGGGCGCGGGCTCACGAGGCCACCACCGAAAGCAGCCCCTCCTGCTGGAGCACGGCGCGCATCTCGGCGAGGGCGTCCGGATCGGTGATCGGCAGTCGGGGCGGCCGCACGTGCCCAGCCGGCTGGCCGATCATCCGCATCAGCTCCTTGAGCTCGCTCTGGTACGCGCCGTGCTTGCCGGCCCAGCCCCCGGGCAGCCACAGTTTCGGGAACAGCGCTGCGCCGCGGCGGGCGTGCGTGAGGGCGGCGTCGAAGTGCCCCGCCCAAACGTCTTCCCAGAACTGCGGGTCGGGGCGGCCGTAGAGCGAGCCGCCACCGACCGTCCCATCGCCGCCGTCGGTGCGTAACACCTCGACACCCCGCTCGCTCATGTACGGGCCGAAGACGCGCACCCGGTCACGCACGCGGCGCGACGTGGCGAAGAATTGTTCGGCGTCGGGCGTGCTGTCCTTGAAGGCGACGACATGGTCGATGTCGGCCAAGTGGTCGGCCAGATCGGTGTCGATGTCAACCCCGCTGCCGTAGGGCCAGTTGTAGACCACAAGAGGGCCGGTGACCATTGCGTCGATCTGTTCGTAGAAGGCCACCACCTCGTTGCGGAACAGCTTGGCGTATGGCGGCGGCGACACGAGCACCCCGTCTGCCCCAGCCGCCAGCGCGTGCTCGGCGAGCGGGGCGACCTGGGCCGGGGTGTAGTCGGTGCAGCCGACGAGCACCCGCATCCGTCCGGCGGCCCAGTTCACCGCGGCCTCGGCCACCGTCCGGCGCTCGTCGTGGGTTTGGGCGAACCACTCGCCGCAGGTGCCGTTGACGACGATGCCGTGCATGCCCTCGTCGACGTAGTAGTCCACCAATGCCTCGAGTGCGGCTAGGTCCAATGCGCCGCTCTCGGTGAACGGGGTCACGAAAGCCGGGAAGTAGCCCTGCCAGTCGACATCGTCGCGGTTCATAGCGTGCTCCTCGGCGGCGCTGACTCGGACATACGCTCACGCGGCGCTGATGCGGCGGCCGCCTGCATCAGCCGGTCGACGGCGTAGCGGGCGGGAAAGGGACTGGCGGCCGACGGCGCGACAAGCTGCTCGGCCACCTGACGGGCGAACATCGGGCCGAACGTGAAGCCGGTCGAGGATACGCAGACGTGGAAGCCGGGCACCCGCTCCGACTCACCGACCACTGGTGAAAAGTCGTCGGTGAACACGATCACCCCTGACCACGTCCGCACGACTCGGACATCAGCCAGCGCGGGCACAACGTCGAGCGCGACTGCGGTGTTGCCGGCCGCGCTCTGCCAGCTCGTCGGGTAGCGGCGGGGGCGTGGCGTCTCGGGCGTCGGCCAACCCCCGCCGATGATGAAGGTGTGCTGGGCGGTTTGCTTCAGCGTCAAACGTCGGCCGATGTGCTGCACCATCGGCGTGAGCAGGCGCGGGCGCGGCTCGGTCACGTTGACGTGCAGGCCCTCGTGGCGCATCGGCAGCCGCAGCCCGACCATCCGCGCCACCTCGTCGGCCCAGGCGCCGCCGCAGTCCACCACCCGCGCGGCTCGCACCGCTCCGGCGACGGTCCGCACGGTGAAGCGGGCGGCGCCGGCCGGCTCGACGTCGATGCCCACCACCTCGACCTGGGTGCGCAGCTGCGCACCGGCCTCGGCCGCCCGCAGCGCAAATAGCGGCGCCACGACGAGCGGGTTGGCGTGCCCTTCCACCGGGCAGTAGGCCGCGGCGACGACACGATCGGACAGGAACGGCGCTCGTTCGCGCAGCTGCGAGCCTTCGACGACCTCGGTTTCGATGCCGGCGATGGCCTCGAGCTGGTGCTTCTCACGTAGCACCGCGACCTGCGCGGGTGTCTCGGCGACCATCCAGCCGCCCGTAAGGTGGACGTCGACTGGGCCGCGCAGCTCGTCGCCCAGGCCACGCCACAGGTCCAGCGCCTCGACGCTGAGCCGGGCGTCGGCGAGCAGCCTGTCGCGGTCAGCGTCGGTGCCGGAGCCTGAGAGTTGATGGATCGCCAGTTGTAAGTGGAAGCTTCCGGCGTTGGTTCCCGATGCCTCTCGATTGATCTCGCCCCGTTCGAGCAGGAGGACCTCGACGCCCTCGCGCGCGAGGTAGTACGCCAGAGCCGTGCCGGCAATCCCGCCGCCGATGATGACGACGTCGGCTTCTTGCGGCAGTGGTGCGCGGGTGGCCGCCCGGGCCAGCCACGCCTGGACCGCGGTCGGGGAGCTGTCGGTCATCGCGCCACCTGGATCGGGTCCGCGATTGTCAGGTTGGCCAGGAATAGTCCGGGGTCCTCGACGGCGGAGTCGGCCATCGCGAAGATCGGCACCGGTCGCACCGGCATGCGCGCCGTCGCGAAGGGGACATCGGCAAGGTCTGCGCCGTGCCGGGCGGAGATGAGTGCGGCGATGTGGCGCTGGCAATTCTTGCCCTGGCATGGCCCCATCCCGGCGCGGGTCAACGCCTTGACCACGTTAATGTCGTCGGTGGCGGCGACGGCGCGCTCGACCTCATGCTGGGCGACCGACTCGCAGCGGCAGACGATTGTGTCCGGCGTCGCGTGCTCGTAGACGCCGCGGCCCACGCGGTACAGCCGGCGGGTGGCCGCAGCCAGTCGGCGGCGCGCCGCCAACCGGCGCCGGGCGGGCGCGGCCTGATGTTCGGCGCTGCTGGCCGCCAGGGCGCCCGCGTCGAGGGCGACGGCCAGTCCCGCGAGTGCGCCCTCGTCAAGAGCGACGTAGGAACCCTCCACGCCGGCGCCGTCGCCGGCGGTGTAGACGCCAGGCACGCTCGTGCGGCCCCATCCGTCGCGGCGAGCCACCAGGCCGCCGAGGTCGTCGTCGAAGTCAAAGTCACAGCCGGTCAGGCGCAGCAGCTCCACGGAGGGCACGAAGCCGTAGCCGAGGCACAGCACGTCGGCGGCGACCACCTGCTCGGTGCCGGGCAACACGCGCCATTCGGCATCGACCGCGGCGTGCACAACTCGCTCGACCCGTCCGTCGCCCTCGGCGCGCACCACCATGCGCCCGTAGCTCAAGGGCACACGGTGGCGCAACAGCTGGGAGCGGTAGCGAGCGGCTTCGCCGAGCAGGGTCAGGTTCCCGCGCGCAGCCCCAGCGATCCGTGCCAGGTCAACGGGCCGCGGCGCGGGCCCCGCTTCAAGCGCGTGGATGATGTGCGCGCCGTAGTGGGCCAGCTGCGCCGGGAAGGCCAGCGCCACTGGTCCGGATCCGGCGAAAAACGTGCGTCCCGGCGGCAGCACCCACTGCGTTTTCGCCAGCGTCTGCAAACCGCCCGCGGTGACGACGCCCGGCAGGGTCCAGCCGGGGAATGCGACCGGCCGGTCGTGGGCGCCGGGTGCGATCACCAGTCGGGGGACGCCCACCGTAACTGCTCGCTGACCGTCAGGCACCATTGTCACGGCGACCCCGCCGCTCACTGCCGACTCGACGGCGACCACGGTGGTCCGCAGCCGCACACTGACCTCGCATTCTAGGGTGGCGGTGATGAGCGAGCGGCCGAACTGCGTCGATCTGTCGCCGGGTGCGTCCTCTTCAACCTGGAAGCCAGGCCCCGGCTGCTTGTAGATCTGTCCGCCCAATGTCGGGCGCTCGTCGACGAGCAGCACCTGCAGACCGGCGTCCGCGGCGGCGCGCGCTGCCGACATCCCGGCCGGCCCGCCGCCCACCACCAGCAGGTCCAGGTGCTGCTCGTCCAACGGCATCGCTCAGCAGCCCCCAGGCATTTTCGGGAAGTCGGAGACGCCGAAGTCCTGCTTGTAGAGACTGGCCAGCGTCCCGTCGTTCTGCGCCTTGCAGAGGTACGCGTTCAGCGTGCTTACCAGAGCGGTGTTGCCCTTCTGCGCGGCCCAGGAGCCGTATCCGAGAGCGAGAGGTTTCGGAAACTGCGCCACCTTGAGCTGCTTTGGGTTTGACTTTTGGAACTGGGCCAGAATGTAGTCCTCGAGCACGCTGCCCTGCGCCCGGCCGGTGGCAACCTCCAGCAGCGCGGAGTTTTGCTGTGCGAAACCCTTCACCGTCGCTTTCGAAAACGTTGACTTGGCCAGCTGCTCGCCCGAGGAACCCTGTAGCGCGGTGATAATGGTGCCCTGCTTGTTGTACGTGTCGATCTGGGCGGGGCTGTTGTCGTTCTCCCGGACGGCGAGCACCGACGTGTACGGCACGTACTCACGACTGAAGTCGACGACCTGTTTGCGCTTGTCGGTGGCCGTCAAGCCCACGGACACCATGTCGAACTTCTTGCTCTGCAGGCCGGGGATGAGGCCGTCGAAGTCGAGGTTGACGATGTTGAGCTTCACGCCCATGCTGGTCGCCAGCTTGTTGAGCAGGTCGACGTCGTAACCGGCCGGCTTGTTGCTGGCGTCGAGGTACATCTCCGGCTTGAACTGCAGGTTCATCCCGACCGTCAACGTGCCGGGCTGCATCAGCCCAGCCGCGGCGGCCGAGGTCGCCGAGGCGGTGCTGCCGCCCGAGCCGCCGCTGCCGCTGGAGCTCTGCTTGCTGCTCGAGCAGGCGGCCACCGTCACCGCAGCCAACAGGGTCGTCACGGCAAGGGTCGCCCCCCTCCGGACGCGATGGTGCTTGATTGGGAACACGGTGCTTCCTCTCGGTGATGGCACGACTTGTGTCGGCGCGAAGGGGCGGCGTGGACCGGTTGGCCGCCGCCGTAGTCAAAGGGGTCGGCCCAGTCAGGCGACCTCAGACATCAACGCCTGGATGCGACGCCGCTTGCGGGCACGGAGCAGCCCGGAGACCACACCACGAGGGGGGCTGGAATACACGCCCTCGATGAGTCGGAAAACCAGGTCTACGGCGAAGGCCGCGAGCACGTAGATGGCCGCTGCGGCGGTGTAGAGCACGAACGGTTGGAAGGTTTGGGAGTTGATGTTCTGAGTCACCCTGACGACCTCAAGCAGACCAATGACGGTGAACGTCGAGGTGTCCTTGATCATCCCGATGTACATGCTCCCGATGTTGGGCAGCGCAATTTTGACGGCCTGCGGCAGCACGATGGAGAAAAACACTCGCGGCGCCTTCATGCCTAACGCCTGCCCCGCCTCCCGGTGCCCGGCCGGGATGGCGCTGAGCGCCGAGCGGAAGATCTCGGCCATGTAGGCGCTGTAGAGCAGTGACAGCGCGATGACGCCCGCCTGAAAGACGCTGAAGTTGTATCCCAACACGAGCGAGACGCCGAAGTAGATCCAGATGACCGTGACCAGCGCTGGCATTCCGCGAAAGATGTTGATGTAGATCAGGGCCAGCCACGACAGCGGCGTCCGCGACATTCGCATCACGGCCAGCACCAGGCCGCCGACGATCGACACGAGCACCGCGACCACCGATACCTCGAGCGCCGTCTCCAGGCCGTGCAGCAGCGGATCGCGGTTGTCCCAGATGAGGCCCCAGTCGTACTGGCCGAGTCCTGCCATCACAACACCGCCCGGATGAACTCGCGGGTGCGCGGGTTGACGCACTCGTCGAAAATTGTGCGCGGGCCGGTTTCGACCACCACGCCCTCGTCCATGAACACGTTGAGGTCGCCGATGTCGCGGGCGAATCCCAGCTCGTGTGTCACCACGACCATCGTCATGCCGGTCTCGGCCAATTCGCGCATGACCCGCAGCACCTCGCCTACCAACTCCGGGTCAAGCGCGGACGTCGGCTCGTCGAAGAGCATGACCTTGGGGTCGATCGCCAGTGCGCGCGCGATGGCCACCCGTTGCTGCTGGCCGCCGGAGAGTTGACTTGGATAGTGGGCGGCGCGCGCCAGCAGCCCGACGCGGCGCAATGCCTGCGCCGATTGCACCTCGGCCTCGTTGCGCTTCATGCCGTGCACGGAGCGCAGCGGCAGCGAGACGTTGTCCAGCGCGGTCAGGTGCGGGAAGAGGTTGAACTGCTGGAACACCATCCCGACTGCCCGGCGAAGGACGAGTGGCTTGCCCCGCCGTGCGGGCTTCTCCCCCGGCAGGCCCGGCCCGTACTCGATGCCTTCCACCTGCAGCGAACCCGAAGTGGGCTGCTCCAGCAGGTTGACGCTGCGCAGGACTGTCGATTTCCCGGATCCGGACGGGCCGAAAACGACCACGTGCTCTCCGGGATAGACGTCGAGGTCGATGCCGCGTAACACCTCGAGCTTGCCGAAGGACTTGCGCAGGCCGCGGATGCGGATCAGCGGGGCGTCGAGGCGATTCGTCGGCGGATGCTTTGCTGCAGGCGCCGCGGCGAGGGCTGACGCCGGGCTGGCGTCCCGAGCCGGTTTGAGCGACCGGCCCCGACCCGGTTCGGGGCCGACCGGTTCGCAGCCGGGGGGCACCGCCGTCGGCGGCGGGGTTGCGGGCACCACCGGCATCGTGCTCGGGGGCGAGAGGGCGATGAAGTGCTCGGCGCCCGCGCCGCGCTCCGGCGTGCTCAAGCGCGCACCTCGCTGACGCAGACGTATAGGTCGTCGGGGTCTTGGAAGTAGGCGTAACTCCACGAGGCGCCGCCACCGAGGTCGATGGACTGCGGCTGGCTAACCAGCTTGACGTCGCTGCGCTCCAGGTGCTCGACTGCGGCGTCAAGGCACCGGGTGCCGATGGCGAACTCGAACGGGCCGAGATGGCCCCAATCGCCGCGCATGTCGGGGGAGGCGGGCGTGTGCTGCACCGGCTCCAGTGAGCCGCCGTAGGCGCTGGTGAGCAACATCATCCGCATGCTCGGCGGCGTCCGGCTGCCGAACCATGGGTGCATCGGCTCGAAGTAGCCCTCGCTCTCGAACAGCTGGCCGGTGAAGCCGAGCGCGCGGTAGAACTCTCGCGTTCGCTCGATGTCGGTAACGCCGAAGGCGACGTGGTTGACCCCCTGCGCGCCGGGCTCGACCGGCCAGCCCGCCGCGAGCGTCGACCATTCGATGAGTTCGATCTTGCCCCCGTCGGGATCGGAGACATAGGAGAGTCCGCAGTGGGTCTGGTAAGGCGCGAGGTCGGCTTCGTTTGGCTCCATGAGCGGGGTGTGGCCGCGTTCGACAAGGCTGCGGTAAAGGGCCGCTTGGTCGTCGACGTGGACGCAGACCTCGCAGATTCCGGGCTCGCCCCAAGCCTGCCCGGCAGGTAGCGGCGGCTGCGGCCGGTCGATCAGCCGTACCAGCTTCACCGCGGCGCGGCCGAGCACCGTCGGGTTGCTGGGGCGCAGGTACACGACCTCGGCCTGCGTCGATTCGTGGCCGCTGACGCCCTGTAGGCCGGGTAGCTCACCGGCCCAGGCGAAGGCGAGCTCGGTGAAGCCGAGTTCGCCGTAGAACGCGCGCGAGGCGGCCATGTCCGACACGCCGATGCCGATGTGATCGAGACCCGTCATGGCGCCGAAGTTGCGGCTGCTGGCGGCCATGCGCGTCCTTCCGGGCGGAGCGAGGTCAGCACAGGTGGCTCGACCCCACTAAGGGGACGGCCGCATGTTCGCATACCGACCTCGTATCCGCTAGACGCGCATCCATGACGCACTGCGGGCGGAGGTTCGCTTGACGAACGCTTGCGCATGACCGAAGAATCTGGGCGGTGACTGTGCGCATCGGCGTGAAGCTTCCGCACACCGGGCGTATTGACCCGAGCTCGATCCCCAGCCGCGCCCGCGACCTGGAAGCCGCTGGATTCGATTCCCTGTGGGTCAGCGACCACGTCGTGCTGCCGACGGTCGTCCGGTCGGCCTACCCGTTCTCTTCCGACGGTTCGGTTACCTGGCCCACGGACCAGCCTTGGGTCGAAACCATCGTGACGCTGGCCGCGGCGGCGGCGGCTACCTCCCGGGCCCGAATCGGGTCGGGGGTCTTAGTGGCACCGCAGCGCAACCCGGTGCTGCTGGCCAAGCAGACGGCCAGTCTGGCCTCACTGTCGGATGGCCGGCTGGACCTCGGCGTCGGTGCCGGCTGGCTGCGCGAGGAGTTTGAGGTGCTCGGGAGCGAGTTCGACAACCGGGGGCCCCGACTGGAGGAATGGATCGGCCTGCTGCGCTCGTGTTGGACTGGCCGCCCCGCCCCATCGGAGGGACCGACCTACCGGCTGCCCCCCGACGTGCTGATGATGCCGCCGCCGCCGCCGGTCCCCTTGCTCGTGGGTGGACACTCCCGCGCCGCACTGCGACGAGCCGGGCAGCTCGGCGACGGTTGGCTTGGGCAGCAGTCAGCCCTGGCGTTTGATTCGGCCGCGCTCGCCCGGGAGACGGCAGTCGTGCGTGCGGCGGCCACCGCGGCCGGCCGCGACGGCGCCGCCTCCCGGACCGTGCTGCGCATCGTGGATTCCGCCGACCACGCTGAGGCGGTCGCAGACGCGCTTGCCTCGCTCAGCGGCGCCGGTGTTACTGAGGTGGTAGTCGACGTCGACCCCTTTGCTGGGGACCCACAAGCCACGCACGCGCTGCTGCGCGAAGCGGCCCTAGCCGCCGATAGCGGAGCGCGCTGACGTTGGACCCGCTGCTCGCCGGCCGCCGGGTCCTCGTGACCGGCGGCGCGAGCGGCATCGGCGCCGGCGTCGTGGACCGCTTCGAAGAGCTCGGCGCCCGGTGCGCCGTCCTGGACCTGACGCCCGCCCGCGCGTCAAGCGGCGCCATCGACCGCCCCCTCTTCGTCGCGGACGTCACCGACGAAGAGGCCGTTCGCAAGGCGGTAACGGCGGCGACCGCGGCGCTGGGCGGCCTGGATGGCGTGGTCGCTGCGGCGGGGGTTGTCCCCCGCTGGCAGCGGCCGGCCGAGCTCGACTTGGCTGACTTCGACCGGGTCTTGGCCATCAACGTGCGCGGGGTCGCGGCCATCATCAAACACACGACACCGCTACTAGGTTCCGGCGCGACCATCGTGGCCGTCGCCTCGGTGAACTCGTGGAAGGGGGATCCGAACATCGCCTCCTACGTCGCCAGCAAACACGCGGTGCTCGGGCTCGTGCGCTCGGCCGCCCTGGCGCTGGGGCCCGGTGGCGTCCGCGTCAACTGCGTCGGCCCCGGGCCAATCGCCACCGAGGCCCTACAGGCTCGCATGGCGGCGCGGGCAGCCAGGACCGGCTTGGACGTGGCCGACGCGCTGTGGGCTGCCGCCGAGAGCACCGCCCTGCGGCGATTGGCCACCGTTGATGACGTCGCCAACACGATTGCCTTCTTGACCAGCCCGCTCTCAGCCGGCATCACTGGGCAACTGGTAGCGGTCGACGGCGGGATCTTGTGAGATTCCGCAGCGACATCGTGGTGGACCCGCAGCTGCTGCAAGGGCGCACCGTTCTGCTCACCGGCGCGTCCGGGGGCATCGGTTCTGCGACGGCCGGGGCGCTGCTCGCGCAGGGAGCCACCGTCCTAGCCCACTACTGCGAACACCGAGCCGCGGCCGAGGCAGCCCTCGCCGGCGCGGCCGCAGGCCGGGGGCACCTGGTTCCAGGCGATTTGGCGACGGCCGAGGGCGCTCGGGCGCTGTGGCACGCGGGTGAGGCGTTGGGGCCGGTCGACGTGCTGGTGCTCAACGCGGCCGTGATCCCACCGTCGCCCCTCAACGGGTCAGATGCCGAGTGGGACGCAGGATGGCAAGAGGCGTTGCAGGTCAACGTGCTCGGGGCGGGCGCTCTGTTACGCGAGGCCACCCGAGCCTTCGCCGGGCGCGGAGCGGGCACAGCGATTGTGCTCTCGAGCTGGGCGGCTGAGCAAGGCTCCCGCCTGGTCGACGTCAGCGCCTACGCCGCCTCCAAAGCGGCGATCCGCAACCTCGCTCAAACGCTAGCCCGGCACTACGCCCGTGACGGCGTGCGAGTGCACATCATCGCGCCCGGCGTGGTGGACGTTGGCATGGGTGTGGCCGGGCACGACGTCGCCGACACCCGAGCCGTTGCCAACGGGCTAGCGATGGGCCGCCACGTCGCCGCTGCCGAGGTGGCCGCGGTCGTGAGCTTCCTGACTTCGGATGCTGCGCCGAGCCTCACCGGCGCCACGATCGACCTCAACGGCGCGAGCTACATCCGGTGATCCGCCGCCCACCCCTCCGACCCACTGATAAGGGTTCTACGATGCGCCGACAAGTTCAGAAGCTGCCTGGCGGGGGCACCATGGCTCTGGACCAGGCCTCGTGCTCGGACCGCCAGGGCGGCGTCGAATCGGCTGCCGGCGAGAGCGGGCGCCCTCGGCACTTAGGCCGGTCCCTTCAACGGAGTCGGGGCATCATCGGGCGTACAAGTCGCGGAAGGACATGCCCGCGCTGCCCGGCGGGCAGCAGGCAGCGGCTAACAGCGGGCCGGGGCGGGCGGCATGCAGCCGCTGGGGTCGGCTGATGCGCGCCCTGCCACCCGCCCGCCCGGGACCCCCGGCGTGAGTGCGCTGGAGGGACGGACGGTGCTGCTCACTGGAGCCTCGCGCGGCATCGGGGCGGCTACGGCCAAGGCGCTCGGCGCCGGCGGGGCGCACCTGCTCGCCCACTACAACTCCGACCACGACGGCGCCGCCCGCGCCACGGCCGCGATTCCGGCAGACCGCCTGCGCCTGCTCGCGGCGGACCTCAGTGAGCAGGGCTCGGCGCAGCGCCTCTGGGCCGAGGCGCTGGCTTGGCGCGGCTCAGTGGACACGCTCATTTGCAACGCGGCGGTCATGCCAGGCTCGCCCCTGGTCGACGAGACCAGCGCCTGGGACGACGCGTGGCGGCTGGCCTTCGAGGTGAACGTCTACCAGCCAGCGACCCTGATCCGCGAGGCGGTCCGGCACTTCCTGTCCCGCGGCGGCGGAACGATCATCGTCCTTTCCAGTTGGGCGGCCCAGCGCGGATCGGGCAATCCCGAGCTGGGGGCGTACGCCGCATCCAAGGCGGCGCTGGCGGCGTTCGCCAAGACCGTAGCGCGGGCGCACGCTCGCGACCGCGTGCTCGTGCACCTCATCGCCCCCGGCATTGTCGCCACCCAGATGTCGGTGGATGCCGCGCGCGCTCAGGGCGGCGAGGCGGCCGTCACCGCGGGGCTGGCTATGGCCGAGTGGGTGCCGCCAGCCGAGATCGCCGACTTGGTGGCCTACCTGGCCACCGGCGCCCACCACCATCTCAGTGGAGCCACGCTCGACGTCAATGGCGCCAGCTACATCCGCTGAGCCCGCCTGATCGCGATGGTGTCGCCCGTTTGGGAGGCTGGAGCGTCAAGCACAAGGTCTTGCAGTGAACCGACAGCTCCTACAACAATGCGCGGGACCACCAGCTGACGTCCAGCACCCCGGCACCGGCTCCGACGTGCCCCCCCCCGGATGAACCTCAGCGTCCCGTCCGACAAGAGACGCGCACGAGCCGTCGGTCGCTGCGGTTGGCGTCCGTCGACTGCGCCCACACCAGCTGACGCACCTGCCATGTAGGGCGCACCGACGGGCGCACGAAAGCGTTGGCCGGCTCCGTGAGCATCGGTCGGCGCAGGGATGACCGAGCGCGTCGCGGTTGGACCCTGGGCCGTGGTGGCCCCGGCAGGACCGCGTCGATGCGGGATGGCTGGGCGCGCAGATTGGCATACAAGTGGGCCACCAGGAATGCTGACATTTTTCAGTGGCATGCCCGGTGCCGGTCGCTGGAGCCGCACCGGCCATGGCCGGCGCGTGCGCTACTGTTCGGACAGCGAACGGCGGCCCGTCCACCGGTCCATCCCGGAGGCTCCTACCCGTCATGACTAGCTTGCTGCCTGATCCCCCGGACGAGGAGCGGCCCGAGTTCGTCCAGTCGCTCGCCCGGGGGCTAGCCGTCATCCGGGCCTTCTCGGGCGAGCAGCCGCAGCTCACGCTGTCCGACGTGGCCCGCACGACCGGCTTGAGCCGTGCCGCCGCGCGCCGGTTCCTGCTTACGCTCGAGTCGCTCGGCTACATTGGCAGCAGCGGACGGCTCTTCCACCTGCGGCCGCCGGTGCTCGATCTTGGCTACGCCTACCTGTCGTCGCTGAGCCTAGCGGACTTCGCGCAGGATCACCTTCAAGTGCTGAGCCGCCAACTGCAAGAATCATGCTCGGCCAGCGTCCTCGACAACGGCGACATTGTTCATGTCGCCCGAGCCGCCAGTGGCCGCATTATGGCCGTGCGCATCGACCTGGGCCGCCGCATCCCCGCCTACGCCACCGCGATGGGCCGGGTGCTACTCGCCGGCCTGGACGATGTGGAGCTTGACCGCTACTTCGCGTCCTACGAGAGGCCGCGACTCAACACCAAGACCTCGACCAGTGAGAAGGACCTGCGCAAGGCACTCGCCGAAGTGCGCCGCAACGGCTACGCGATCGTCGACCAAGAACTCGAGCACGGCATTAGGTCGGTGGCCGCGCCCGTGCGCGACCGCGACGGGAAGGTGCTGGCTGCCGTCAACGCCAGCGCGCACACCTCGCGAGTCACCGTCACCCAACTCCGGCAGAAGTTTCTGCCCCAGCTACTCGCGACAGCGGCCGCCGTTGAGCACGACCTGCTCACCGCCCGCCGCTGATCGCCTGCTCAGGTCGCGGACAGACGCCTGCCCGAGGGGCAAGATTAAGAGCGGATAGTCGGCCGACCTGACCGCTTTCGTGCTGCGGAAAAGCATAGATCCGTCACAACTGTCAGGCAAAGGGCCAGCACGACATCATGATTGCGGCCTTCGGGTGAGCTCTACGGTGACGCCGTCGGAAGCGGCGACCGGCACCGGCTCATTTAGCGCGGGACGCAGCGACAGCGCGAGCGACACAGCCACCAGGCCCGTCCCCACTACCACCCCGACCGTCAGGGACTCGTTGAGCCAGAGGATGCTTGCGGTGACCCCGATGATCGGCGTGACGAAGGACATCAGGCTGAAGCGCGCGGCGCCGAGCACGCCGATCAGGCGGACGGCCAGGACCAGCGCAACGATCGAGCTGACTACTACCAAGTAGCCGAGCGCGAGAAATGCGTGCCCGGCACGTGGCAGGGTGGGCGTGCCTTCCAGCGCCAGCGCCGCGGCCGCCACGAGCAGTCCCCCGATCAGGTTCTGGAGTGCGACCACACGCACGATGTTGAGCCCGCCGATCCGTTGACCGATGTAGACGAAGATTGCGCCGTAGACCGTGCAGCCGCCGAAGATCGCGACCCCGCCCCACACGGCCATGCCGCTGGCGCCAGCGTCGCCTCCAAGGACCGCGACCACCCCGGCCAACCCCAGAACGAGGCTTAGCGCGAACCGCGCCGTGATCGGGCGGTGCGTCGCGTAGCGGGCGATCAGGGTCGTGCTCAGCGGCTGGGTGCCGGCGATCAGGCTGGCCAGCGCCGCGCCGACGTACTGCTGGCCCCACACGCTGACACCGAAGTTCAGGGCGATGCCGAACACGCCCATCGGCAGCACGGCGCGGCGGCCCGCCCGCCCGAGCGGCTGGCCGCTGAACGGCGTCAGCAGGACAGGTGAGATGACTACTGCGGCGAGCAGCAGCCGGATGCCGCTGAACCACAGCGGGTCGCGGTTCCAGCCTTCATTGAGGCCGGCCTTGATGCTGAAGGGTGTAGTGCCCCACACCATCGCTAACACCGCAAAGGCGGCGAAGGTGGGTGCGCGGTCGAAGCCAGGGCTACTCAGGCCTGATCCAAGACGTCCATGAGCTCATCGAGCTCGCCCATCAGCTTCTCGATGGCGTCGGCCCGCAGCCGGCCCTCGTCGCCGAGCTGGGCGAACGTCGTCAACGGCGGCCGCACGTCGCCCACGGGATGGCCTGCCCGGCGCGCGAGCTCCTTGGAGTAACACTGGTGGCCGTATGTCGGGTGGCCATCCGCGATGATGTCGTCGATGTCGTCGAGGAGCCGCTGTACCCGGCGGGCGTCTTCCAGGCGGCCCTGCTCGAGCAGCTCGAAGATCCGGTACGACGCGCGCGGAATGTAGTTGCCGTAAGGGTTGACGTAGCCGATCGCTCCGAGCAGGTAAGACTCCACAATCTGCTCGCCGGCGAACACCCGCATCAGTCCGTCACTGGCCTGGATCACGTCGCGGACGCGCTGAACGTCCTGGCTGGACTCCTTGATGTAGCGAATGTTGTCGGAGTTGCGCGCCAGCCGGGCGACCAGCGCGGCCGACATGTCGACGTTGGAGGTGACCGGGTTGTTGTAGAGCATGACGGGCACCGACACCGCGGAGCTGATCGCGTCGTAGTACCGCTCGATCTCATCCTCGGTGGGCGTGTAGTAGTAGGGCGGCAGGATCATTAGCCCATCCGCGCCGAGGTCTTGGGCCTGTCGGCTTCGGGTGACGGCGACCGGCGAGTAAGCGTCCATGGTCCCGACCAGCACCGGGATCCGGCCCGCGACCTGGCGCACCGTCGTCTCGACGATCTCCCGCCGCTCGTCCGGGCTGATGGTCAAGAACTCGCCCGTGGTGCCCAGCACGATCAAGCCGGGCACGCCCACGGCGAGTTGCCAGTCGACGTAGTCGCGCAGCGCGCCGACGTCCACGGCTGAGCCGTCCGCGGTGAAGGGCGTGACGGCGACCGTGTAACTGCCTCTTAAGTCAGGCATGAAGGGGGCACCTCTCTCAGGTGGCGGCGGGTTTGGGGGCTGGGGCTATCGCTAGCCGGCTCGGCCTGTCAGCACTCCGAGGGTGAGGTCGAGCTCGCCCAGATGACGATGCATGTGGGTGACGCACACCGAGGTGAGGTATAGCCACGCTGGGGCGCCGCCGGTCGCGGCGATGGCCGCGTTCCGCTCTGGGCCGCTGTTCATCTCCTCGAGGAATTCGCGACGCTGGTACTCGGGGTAGCCGGCGTTATGCACGTCGACAGCCGGCATCGCGTCGAGGTCTGCCTCCGTGGCTTGGGCGACCCAGTCCAGGGCGCTGCGGTGCACTGCGTCGGCGTATGCGACCACCTCCGCCAGCTCCAGTGATGCGGCGATCTCGCGCACCTCGTCCGGACCGAAGCCGGTCCCCGTGCCGGGGGCGGTCGCCACCGCGGTGGTGGCCCAGGGCGGCCGGTGGACGACCTCAGGCACGCCCCGAACGACGGTGTTCAGACCCCAGTCCTGCGCACGGGCCATGTGCCAGAGCAAGAAGCCGACGGGATTTGCGCCCGGTGCCGCGCGCGCGGTCATCAGCTCCGGCGTGACCTCCGCCGCGACGTGGTGCACACGAATGTTCACGGTGTCGAGTTGCTGGCGCAGCATGCGCATCGCCTCCACCTCAGACCATTCGGGACAGGAAGCGGCGGGTGCGTTCGTGCGTCGGTGTCCGCAGGACGTCCACCGGCTTGCCTTGCTCGACGATGACGCCGCCCTCCATGAAAATCACCCGGTCGGCTACGTCACGGGCGAAGCCCATCTCGTGGGTGACGACCACCATCGTCATCCCGTCGCGGGCCAACTCACGCATCGTCTCCAACACCTCACCTACGGTCTCGGGGTCGAGCGCTGATGTGGGCTCGTCGAAGAGCATCACGGCCGGCTCCATGGCCAGGGCCCGGGCGATGGCGACGCGCTGCTGCTGGCCGCCGGAGAGCTGACGGGGGTAGCTGTCGGCCTTCTCTGAGAGGTGCACCCGGTCAAGCAGCTGCCGCGCGCGCTGCTCGGTCTCAGCCGAGCTGCGCCCCAGCACCCGCATCGGGGCGGTCATCACGTTGCGCAACGCGGTCATGTGCGGGAAAAGGTTGAAACTTTGGAAGACCATGCCGATGTGCGCACGTTGCTGGGCGAGGTGCCGCGGCGGCAGCAGCACTTCCTTATCTTTGTGCGTGGCCACACCAACCCGGTGACCGGCGAGGAAGACGGCGCCGGCGTCTGGTGTCTCGAGGAAGTTGATGCAGCGCAGCAGGGTGCTCTTCCCCGAGCCCGATGGCCCGATGACGCAGACGACCTCTCCGCGGCCGACGTCAAGACTCACATCGCGCAGGACCTCGAGGGAGCCGTAGGACTTGCGCAGGCTGCGTACCCGCAGCGCCGGACCGGCATCGCTCCGGCCGACGCACAGATTGCCGGCAGTCATCTGGGCAGCTCCGTCACCGGAAGTGAGGTGATGGCCGCCCGGCGCCCCTGCATGCGTAGTCGGGCGATCGGCGTCAGCGGGGGCGCTTTGGTCGAGCCCCGGTTGTAGTAACGCTCCAGGTAGTACTGCCCGAATGAGAAGACCGTCGTCAGGACGAGGTACCAGATGCTGACCACGACGAGCAGCGGAATCGTCTGGAAGTTCTGGGCGTAGATGATCTGCGCCGAGTAGAGCAGCTCGGGAAGGGAGATGACGCTGACAAGGCTGCTGCTCTTAAGCATGCCGATGGCTTGGTTGCCCGTCGGTGGGATGATCACGCGCATGGCTTGGGGGAAGATGATCAGCATCATCATCGAACGTTTTGAGAGCCCGAGTGCCATGGACGCCTCGGTCTGTCCGACGTCGACGGAGGTGAGGCCGGCCCGCACCACCTCCGACATGTACGCGCCCTCATTGAGGCCGAGCGCGAGCATCGCCGCCACGAACGGGGTGATGATGGCGTTCACATCGGTTGAGGCGAAGTTCGGGCCGAACGGGACACCAATGGACAGCCGCGGAATGAACGACGCCAAGTTGTACCAGAAGATGACCTGCACCAGCAGCGGCGTCCCGCGAAAGAACCAGATATAGCCGGACGCAGCGCGGCGCACGAGCAGGCTGCGCGACATCCGCATGAGGGCCAGCGCGAAGCCGATGGCGATACCCAGCACCATGGCGATGGCCGTCAGTTCCAGGGTGCGCACCACCCCGAGCAGAATCGCGTCGGCTGTGAAGTAGTGGCGCACGACGTCCCAGTGGATGCTTTTCGATGTCACCAGCAGGTGGACGAGCATCGCGCCCAGTACGACGACCGCGACCACCGCCAGGGTTCGTGCGGCCCGGCTCACGGCGGAACCGAGTGTGCGGGGAAGCGGTTCCGTGACGTCCACGGGGGGAGCGCCCGAGGCGGCTACTCCAGCGTCGACGGGCCCGGTCATGGTGATCGTCGGCCGCCTGCGTCAGGAGGTGTAGATCGTGGACTTCGTCACCAGTCCGGTGTTGAGCCCCCACCGCTTCATGACCGCGGCGTAGGTGCCGGACTGGATGAGCTTGTCCATCGCGGCGCCGATCACAGCACTCAGGCCGCCCTTGCTGACGCCTACTCCCTCCGCAACCGGCTCGTAGTTCAGCTGGGAGGCCTTGAACTGTCCCGGCGTCTGCTGGAGCGTGTACGCGAGCTGGTTGGCCGAGTTGGTGAACAGCTCGGCGCGACCGTTGGCGACGGCGAGGGCCATATTGGCCGCGGTCGGGTATGACTGGATCGTGATCTTCGCCTTCCCGGCGCTGGCGCACAGCTTCTGGATCGCCTTGAGTTGGTCGACGAATACCGAGCCGCCGAGGGTGGCTACCTTGTGGCCGCACACGTCGGTAGGCTGCACGATGGACAGCGAGCTTCCGGCCTTGGACGCGAACTGGGTGCCGACGGTGTAGTAGGTCACCACGTCAATCTGCTTGAGCCGCTCGGTCGACTGGATCAGCGACGAGAACGAGACATCCCAACGTCCGTTCTGTAGACCGGGGATGAACGTGTCGAACGCCCCGGACGTGGTGACGTCGTACTTTAGGCCGAGCACAGTGGCCGCCGCGCGGCCGAGGTCGACTTCCCAGCCCACCGTCGTGCCGTCCTTCACAAAGGTGTCGGGCGGCGCGTTGTCGTAGGTGATGTCCTTGAGCGTCTTGCTGTCGGCGATGGCCTTGGGGAGCTTGGCCGCGATGGACGCGTCGTAGGCCACGGTGGTCCCGTACAGCGAGATCGAGCCGCCCCCGGCGGCGGCCGTGCTGCTTCCCGTGCCGGCCGAGGGCGGAGAGGATGACTTCGAGGACGACTTTGTCGAGCTGCACGAGGCGATCAGCAGCCCGCAGGCCAGCAATGCGGCTCCGGAGCGGTATCTCGACTTCATGTGGGCTGCCTCTCGGACGGGACACGGACACAGGCGGGTAGAACAGCTTGTTCGCTAGACGAACCGCAGTTCGATAGGCGAAAGTAGATCCTCGACAGCGAGGGGGTGTCAAGGGTGCGAAGCACAATTTGGGCGGGAGCCCGTCAATCGTGCGACGTGGGCACCCCCTCCTACGATGGCGGCATGCCGGGCGAGCACCGCTCCGCCGCGCTCGCCGGAGCGCCCGACGGTGTCGTCTCGGTCGAAGCGGCCGGGGATGATCCCGCGGCCGAAGCGGCCGAAGCGGCCGAGGTCGTCGTCATCGGCGGCGGCGTCGCGGGCTGCGCCACCGCCTACTACCTGGCCGCAGCCGGCGTGGACGTGCTGCTGCTCGAACAGTACGACCTGAACACCCAGGCCTCCGGCCGCAACGCCGGCAGCCTGCACGGCCAGATCCAGTTTCCCTCCTTCGTGGAGTACGGATCGGATTGGGCCCGTGACTTCCTGCCTGCGCTGCGGATGCTCGTCGATTCGTTGGCCATGTGGGACGGCTTGTCGGCCGAACTCGGCGTGGACCTCGAGGTCTCACGCAAGGGCGGCGTCCTGGTGGCCGAGACCGACCAACAGCTACGCCGCGTCGCGGCAAAGGCCGAGTTGGAGCAACGGGCCGGATTCGACGCGCAGGTCCTCTCCGCCAGCGAGCTGCAGCAGCTCGCTCCCTACGTCGCCCCCCGGATGGCGGGCGGGCTCTACGCGTCGGTCGAGGGCAAGGCCAACCCGCTCCTGGCCGCGCCGGCGTTCGCGGCCGCAGCGTTACGCCTGGGGGCACGGCTGCGCACCCGCGTGACGGTCACCAGCCTCGACGGCGGCAACCGTCGCTACCGGCTCAGCACTAGTCGAGGGCCCGTCCACTGCCGCGCCGTCGTCTGCGCGGCCGGCGCCAACACATCTGCCCTAGGCGCGCTCGTCGGCGCGCGGCTGCCGGTGACCGACGAGCCGGTGCAGGTCAATGTCACCGAGGCGGTGGCCCCGCTCGTTCCGCACCTGGTCTACTTCGCAGGCGACAAGCTGACCCTCAAACAGGCCCGCTCCGGCTCGCTGCTCATCGGGGGCGGCTGGCCAGCGCGCTCCGGGCCGGACGGTTCGCCGATCGTGGACCCTGATTCGGTCCGGGCCAACCTTGCCGTGGCGATGCGTGTCGTTCCGGCCGTCGCCCGCGCGCAGCTGTTGCGCACCTGGGTCGGTGTCGGCGCCGGCACCCCCGACCTGCGCCCGCTCCTCGGCGAGGCGCCCGGCCGGCCCGGCTTGTTCTTCGGCCTCTTCCCGCACATGGGGCTCACGGCGGGCCCGATCCTCGGCCGGGTCCTAGCCGACCTCGTCCGGTTCGGCTCAACCGACCGCGACCTCACGTCGTTCGCGCTCGACCGCTTCTGAGCCTTAGGTCTCCCCCGGCGTCGCCACTGCGGACGGGCCAGCCAGCGCCGAAATCTCGACCGGCTTGTACGGTGCCTGCGAGTAGAAGCCGGCCCGCTCGTCGACCGGCTGCCCCGATTGGCGGGCCGCGAGTTCGGTGACCAACGGCCCGCAGTAGCGGCCCTGGCATTTGCCCATGCCGACCCGGGTGACTCGCTTCAGCGCGCCGGCGCTGTGCAGTTGGGGGGCAAGGCCGGCCCGAACCTGACCCAGCGTCACGTCCTCGCATCGGCAGATGACCGTGTCCGGCTCGGCGAGCTGGTCGGTCAGCACTGGCGCGGCGTACACGGCCCACAGCGCCTCCTGGAAGCGCCGGTGCCGCCGCAGTGCTGCGCGGGCCCGATCTGCCAGCGGGGTGGCTTCCCTCGCCCCGACGGCCCCAAGGTCGACGGCTACGGCGTGCCCGGCCAACACTCCTGCTGCCCGGGCCACCTTGGCGCCGGCGATATCCACGCTGTCGCCGACGATCCACACTCCCGGTACCGAGCTACGACCGGTCTCGTCGCAGTCGGCGACCAGGAAACCGCGGGTCTGGTCGTAGTGGTGCCGACACCCGAGCGAGCGCGCGACCTGGTTCGACGGTAGGAAACCGAACCCGACGCACACGGCGTCCACGTCGAAGGACCGATAGGTGCCTGGCCGCGGTCGACCCTGGTCGTCGATGCGGGCCACCACGGCCCGGCGCACGGCGCCGTCTCCCTCCACCCGGACCACCGCCGACCGGCCCAGCAGCGGGACCCGCGCCCGGACGAGTGACGCCAGGTAACCGGCGCCGTCTCGGGCCAACCCGGGCGCCGCGGCGGCCATGCGGGCGCCGTGCAGCGCGGCTCGCGGCCGACGCAGAACGGCCAGCTCCGCTAAGGCGACTACGGTCACGCCGGCGCGCGCCATCTCCGCGGCCACCTGCATGTTGAGCGGCCCGTTGCCGGACACAAGCACGCGTGAGCCGGGCGCCACTTGGCTTGAGCGCAGCAGGCTCTGGGCGGCCCCGGTAGTCAGCACGCCCGGCAGTGTCCAGCCAGGCATCGGCACCCCGCGCTCGTACGCCCCAGTGGCGAGCACCAGGCGCCGCGGCCGGAGCACCCAACGGGCGTCGGCCCCGGCAGCGTGCAGCCGGTCGGCCGCGAACGCCCCCCAGACCAAGACTCCGCTAAGCACCGTCACGGCTGAGGCCTGCACCTGCCCGATCAGCGCCCGCCCTTCGCGGTACTGCGCATCCAGCCGGCTTTCGTCAACGGCGAAGTCGGCCGCGGGCTGCTTGTAGTACTGGCCGCCCAGCTTGGCTCGCTCGTCGAGTAGCACGACAGTTAATCCGGCGTCAGCCGCGGTCAGGGCGGCGGAAAGCCCGGCCGGGCCACCGCCGACGACCAGGACGTCTGGCGTCAGCTCACGCTCGGGCAACTCGGGCCTCGGGTCGTCAACCAGAACGGGAAGGTGCGGCTGCCGCTCGATGGCCATACCGTCGCGTGCGGCGGTCATGCACGCCAGCACGCCCGGTCGTCCGTCGACCGTAAGCGTGCACTCAGCGCACACGCCCATACCGCAGAAGACGCCGCGTCGGGCGCCGGCAGCGGTGTCGCGGCAGGCGAGCTCACCGGCGTTGACCAGGGCGGAGGCCACGGTGTCACCGGCGCGGCCGGTCAGTAAGCGGCCGCCGTAGGTTAGACTGATCGTGCGCATGTCCAGGTCGACACCCTTGCTGAAGATGCGCATGCAGGCAGCCTATTCCCTCATGGACGGGGACCCGGCGCCCCTGTGGCGCCGGGCAAAGAATAGAGGCTCAGTCGCAGAGCGCCATGGCGTGCGGCTTACGAACGACCGGCAGGCGACCGCAGGTCGAGGCCGCAAGTGCTGGACGGATTCCGCCACGTAGCAGAAGCCTGACCCGGCGCTCCGGACACTTCAGGTGAGGTGCGCGTTTCTGCGGCGAAGGTCGGTGCAGACACGCCAAGAACAAGGTGATGCCGAGGAAGTCGTCCAGGTCACCGGCGCGCTCCGAAGCGAGTGGCATCTCGCCACGACGATCACCTTGCCCTAACCGACGAGTCGAGTGAACGTGCGTTCGCGGTTCAGCATGTTGACACCGGCCAGAAGCGCTTTCATGGGACGAACGTCGGCGAGGTCGTCCCTGGCGACGAGGGTGCAGTTGACCCGCCTTCGCGGACACCCGTGTCGAGCCGCAGACCGCTACTGCCAGAGTGGGGCTGGTGCGGGCTAGTGCCGGCGACTGAACATGCGCGTCGGCTTGGCGACCGTCGTGGCCGCGGTGCTTCCCGCTGCACGGCTGCCGCTCTCCACCGCAACCAGCCGCGACGTCAGGCCAGCGACCTGCTTCTCCAGTGCGATCAGCCGATTCAATGGGGCCGACTCCGCCGTGGCCGCCAAGGGCTCCGGGCCGGTGACGTCACCGGCACCCGGGCTCGTAGGTGCGGCCGCCTTGGACCGTCGTGTCGAAGGCACCTTGGGGGCGACAACCTTGCTGGCTGGTCCCGCCGCGCTTGCCTTGCGGGCAGGCACCGTCGTCGTCGTCTTCTTCGTCGCGGGCTTCTTCGCGGGAGCCTTCTCGTCGGGAGCGGTCGTTGCAGCGACCTTCCGCGTGGAGGCGTTCTTCTTCGCTGCTGAGGGCTTCTTGGCGACGGCTTTCACCGACGGCATACTCGCGGGGCTAACGTGCGCCGCGGCATAGGCATCGACGACCTTGGCAGACAACGGCCCTCTGGCGCTGGTCGTGAACCCGTTGCTACGGGCCCAGTCACGGACGGTGGTCGCGTCGGCTGTGGTCACGGGAATGTTTTACCAGACCCAGTCAGGTGACCCGCTCGGAGCACGCTCGGGAGCGAGCTCTCGAGCTCGGGTTCTCCCTCGATGAGGTCGTGACATGCGTGGCGCACCGGAGCAGAGCTGAGTCCACGGACGCGGTGTACGACGCCCTTGTCGACGTGCGTGTCGTGCGGTCGTAAGAAGACGGCCACCGCAGATCCTTCACAAGTCCCTGCGAAAGCACTCTAGAAGGAGATCAACGCGATGACCGGGCTTGGGACTGGTCGAGCCGCAGCTCGGGCGCTCAGTCACCTCAGTCATCTGCAGCCTCCAGCTCGTCATCGAACGCAATGCTGCCGCCGTGCACCGCTGCCATGAGCTGGCCGACGCTGTTGGCCGTCTCCCCTAGCTCGTGGCATACCGCCGCCAGGTACCCCGGTACCAGCGGCTCGATGGGCAGGAAGGCCTCGATCTGCAGTGTGGTGCCGGACAGGAACATGCGGCAGTGCATGAGCCGCTCGTTCGTCGCGTTGATCGCGCGAAGCACGGGAGCTGTTCCTTTGAGCCCGAACACGACGTTGGACCAGATCTTCACCATGTGTCCGCCGCGCCCGACGGACAGGTAGTACGCGGCCGTTTTGTGCCGAAACGGGTAGTCCCCGTCGCTGTCCTGCTGGACCTCGTGCAGCTCCATGCCCTCCCGCAGCAGCCGCTGCAGGTGGGAGTGCGCCATCTGTGTGTAGCTCAAGCCTGACCCCTCTCCTATGGGTACACAATCGCAGAGGGGTACGACAGTTTCGGGGGTCAGAAGACCCACTGCTCGGCGCCGGAAAGTCGCTTGGCAACGCCGTCGCCGCCGACCGTTCGGAGCGGCTCGAGATCGCCGACCACGACCAGTTGGGTCCGCGCTCGGGACAGCCCGACGTACAGCATCTCCTTGGCCCGAGCCGGGTCGCGGAACCCGTCGACGGCCAGGACGACGACCTGTCGTTCGAGCCCTTTGAACCCGAGGACGTGTCCGTAGAAGATGTCGTCCTCGGCGAAGAAGTCGTCCCAGTACCCCTGCTGCCCGCGGTGCTCGACCGCCTGCGCGTGGACGGGGTGGCGGTGGTAGGTCGTCAGCAGCGCGATCTGACCGGCGTCCCAGTCGTCCAGCAGCGCGTCGACCGCCGCGTCGGCGCGTTCGACCGCGTCCTCGGCCGAGGACTGCACGAACCGCACCGGTGGTCCCTCCAGCCCGCGGTACTTCGCCTGATCGGTCGTGAGGCTGCCGAACACCTGCGCGATCCGCTTGGTGTTCCGGATGTTGGTTGTGAGGACGTACGGGTCGTTGCCAATAGGTGCCTGCGAGGTACGGGCGAACACCCGCTGCGCCTCGTCGAGGAACACGAACAGCCCGCCGTCGTCTGGGTCACGCAGGCAGGAGACGAGTGATGGCCACCACAGTTCACCGAAGTCCTGCGCCTCGTCCACGACCACGGCGTCGAACAAGTCCCCTGGCCGCTGCTCGTGCGCCAGTTCTCCGAGCGCCAGTGGAAGGCGGCGCTCGTAGTAGTCGCTGTCATCCTCGGCGCCTTCTTCTGCGCCCCACAGCAGCGGTAGGTCGTGGAACAGGCCGACGTACGCCGGCGACTTCGGCCACGTCGCGCTGACCCGCTGCAGGAATCGTCCGAGCCCCCGCGAGTAGCACATCAGCGCCACCCGCTTGCCGTCTTTGGTGAGCCGGCGAGCCTGTTCCAGCGCAAGCCAGGTCTTGCCGGTCCCGGCGCCGCCGATGACCGACAGGCGCCGGTGATACCGGAAGCTGTCGAGCACCGCGGCCTGGTCGCGGGTGAGCTGGTTGACCCGCTGCTCATGTTCCTCGGCCAGCGACAGCAGCGACGCCTGGCCGGGTAGCTGGGCGACGAGCAGGCTCAGCATCTGCTCGAGACCATCTGGCGTGAGCGGCTGGTGGCCGTCCCCGTGCCGCTCGACCGCCGCACGCACCGCGGCCGCGGCGTTGCGCAGGTCGTTCTTGTCCAGGACCAGCGAGCGCGGCATGTCGGGGGCGTCGAACGCTGCCGCCAGGACCATGTGCGGGAACGCGATGACATGAGCCGTACGAGCCCTCGCCGCGTCCGCACGCTGACGGGCGAGGTAGCGCTGCAACACGTGCCGGCAGTCGCTCGCCTGTGTCATTGGGTTGCTCATCTGCCGCGGCGCGTGCCCCGCCTTGGTCTGGAACCACCGGCCTGCCTCGTCTCGTTCGACCCGGCCGCCCTTGACCTCGAGAACGCAGATGCCGACGCCCGGCCACGCCACGACGAGGTCCGCTTCGTACTCGCGGTCCTCCTCCACCAACCACACCGAGTGCAGCAGCGCGACCTCGTCCGGCAGCTGGTCGCGCAGCGCCTCCCAGACGGCTCGCTCGCCGTGCCGACCGTCGGCCCACTCCGGTGACGGCGGCAGGAGGCGGGGCACGTACGGAGCGTGCCACGTGGCAGCAGCTGCCTTCAGCCGTAACGCGCTACATGCTCCGCGGTGATCACATGCGCGGTGGGCCTGCCCTCAGAGGTCCGGAGCCCCGTTACTCGCTAAGGGCCCTCTGGACGCTGCGCCAGGCAGATGCGGTGGTCGAGCGACTGTCACCCTGATGACGAGAGGAGCCTCACCATGCCCGTCGTCCATGCGATCGCTAGGGAACGGCCCAACTGGCCGGCCCTTGTACGCGATCATCGCCAATGACTCCTGTGCGTAGGTCATCCGGCCGGGCGGGACCGCGTACGAGGAGAAGAACAAGCGCCTGGCGCGGTTGATGAAGGGTTGCGAAACGGCTCCCGGACGACGCCTACGGCTGGGTGCGCTTCTTCGACTTCAACATGAGCTGCGGTCACATCGGCCTTCCGGTGCAGGCGGAGTCTGAGGTGGCGGCTTGCGCGCAAGCGTTGGAGCGTATGGCCGAGTGGCGGCCGACACCGGGCGACGGTCCCGCTCCGCCCCCGCACGAGGGAAGCTCTGAAGTTCCTAGGAATAGGTGCCTTGCGCTACGACATGAGGCCTCGGGGGGGAGATCGCCGAGACGTGGATCTCGGGTTTAGCGTCGATCCCGCGTGCTGCAACCGGGGCCGTTTCTCGGCGCGCCGGACGCGCCAGTCGTGTTCCTCAGTCCTGAACCCTGGATGCTCGCCAGGGGACGAGGCTGTGCACGCCGGTCCTGCGTTCAGCCGCACGCCCCGGGCGAGCCCGCAACTCCAACTTCAGGGGAGAGCCCCGACCCCCAGCGCGAGCAACAGTCGGTGCCTCTCTGGGACCGCCGTGCGTGTGCTCTACCAGGTCCCGTCGGCGACCGGAGCGCCCGCGCTGGGCCCTACCGATACCACCCACGCCGGCTGCTGCAGCCCCTCGAGGTCAGGGTCTTCCCCGAGCCAGTCGTCGACAGGCTTCACGTCCGCAAGCGCCTGGCTGGGGGGCAGGTCCGCGGCGTCGGCGTCGTAGTAGTCGAACCATGGCAGCCCCGCGTGCGTGTACGCCCGCGCCGACACCGGCGTGACCGGCGGCTCCTCCCCCGTGATCGCGCGCCACTGCGACGCCGAGCAGAGATGGACGAAAACTCGCGCCGTCTCAGCGGCCACGTAGTCCGAAAGCGGCCGGTCATCGTCGTAGATCTCCTGCCGCATCGTCCCGCCGGCGCCGATGCCCATGGCAGCGCCGGCACACGGCACGGCGAAGGCGTCGTATGACGGACGTGGCAGCGCACGCGACCGCTTCCGTGCTTCCGGCGTCAGCGCGTGCACCGCGAGCTGGAGGCCGCCGTGCGCCTCCTCGCCGGTCACCTGTCCCTCGACCGTGGCACCCAGCCCGTGTCGCACCGCGATGAACTGGCGCACCGTGCCATCGCCGCTGTTGATGCCGTCCAGCCACGGCTGCAGCGGCACCGCCAGGTAGTTCTGCAGCTCAGCGGCGAGGACGTCGCTCCACGCCTGCCCCGATACCGCGTTGACCTTCCCGACCCCCACCTTCAGCGCAGCGGGAGCGGCGCTGTCGAGCGACAGCCACATCGCCTCGCGCTGGTAGACGGGCAGCATCACGCCGCCCTTCTCCTGCCACGCCGACGGCGTCGTATCCGGATAGTCGGCGACGCGACGCAGCGGGAACCGGCCGAGCCCTGGCGGGAGCGGGTGGACGCCGTGCTCGGGGGTTCGCAACGTCCGCTGGAAGGAGACGCGGACATCACCGACGACCAGCTCATCGCCGTTGAGCGTCGGCAGGGGTGTGCTGGTCATGAAGCTCCAGTGCTTGGGACGTCGTCAGCAGAACGAGAAGACCACGCACCTCCGACAGTTCTGGCCCGTAAGGGCCTGAACTCGTGCCGCCAGACCAGCGCATGGTGCAGTTCGACGACGTACCCCGCGGCCTCGAGCGCGCGTCGGATGGCAAGTGCGCCGGCCGGGTTCGTCAGCGTGGGCGAGGTGTCGAAGGTCAGTCCGCTGCTGCTGGTTTGACCAGCTCGAGCTTGTCCAGTGCTGCTCTGATGGACCGGCGAGGGCGGGCGCTGGGCAGGACCGCGAGGACGCGTTGTAGCGCGTCGCCGGTCGACGTTCCGGTGATCAATGCGCCGTACGCCGCCGCGACGACCGGCGTGCGGGTCTTGGCGTGGACGCAGTGCAGGAAGACGGTCTTGCGCTCGGCGCGCAAGGCTTGCACCGTGCCCGCGGCGTCAGTGAGTGCACGGGCGAGGTCGTTGTTGGAGTCCTCCTTGTCCACGATCCAGACCTCGACGTGGTCGCTCGGGTCGACGGTCACGGGCGCCTCTTCGCTACCTAGCCGACAAAGGCTCACCACCGCGTCGGCCACTCCCGGCCGCAGGGCACCGACGGCGCCCAGGAGCACGCCGGGGTCGTCGGGGTGCGGCACGGTGGTCGTCGATGAACCGCCGTACGAGGTCATCCGTGGTGCAGCCGGCCACTGGGTCAGGTCCGGCGGGCCTGGTTGGGCAGCTAGCAGTGCAAGTCGGGTCAGGTCGCGTGCGCGCAGGCCGGGCCAGCCGTGCAGGTGCCGCCGCCAAGCGAAGGGCACTGTGCTGGCGCCGTACCGCGCCCCCGCTAGGGCCCCGGTGATGGCGGCGACCGTGTCGGTGTCGTTGCCGGCCCGGACGGCGGCGATGAGCGCATCACGCAGGTTGTCGGTGCGGGTGAGTGCGGCCCAGGACGCTTGCAGTGCGCTGACCACCCAGCCGTTGTTGGCGAAGCTGGCCGGTTCGCCGCGCTCGGCCTGCTCGACCAGGGCCGCCCAGGACGGGTCGACGTACCGAAGTCCGTCGCGCAGGTCGAGCTGTCCCGTCCAGATCGCATGGTCGATGGCCACGCACCACAGCGCGCAGGCGTCACCAGCCAGCGGGTCGGCGTGGGTGAGCGCGCTGACCGAACGGGCAGCGTCGACGATGGCCTCGGGATCGCCGAGGTGAGCCAGCGCGACCGGGCCGGTGCGCATCAGGGATCCGTTGCCGGCGGTCCGGCCGGTCTGCTCGTGCAGGCGCTGAGCAACGGCCGTCATCCGGGCTGCAGGACCGGAGCCGGCACCTGTCGCGCCCAGGACCTGCCGTGTCTGGACCCCGATGTCCGGGGGGTTGTCGCCATACCAGCGCAGGAAGCCTGCCGCGATCGCGTCCAGTGCCGCCGTCGTACGCAGATCCGCCCCCGTTGCCGCGACCTCGGCGATGACGCAGGCCATCTCGGTGTCGTCAGACCATTGACCGGGTGCGAGGTCACCCAGACCGCCCCCGACCTGCTCCGGCTCCCCGACAAGGAGACGTTGACCGAACTCGTACGGCACCCCCAGGCCGTCCCCGGCCGCGGAAGCCAGGCAGACACCGACGATGCGGTCGTGCTGCTGGGGGGTCAACTGCATCAGGCCATCACCAGCTCGTGTCGAGGATTTGTGGCGACAGCGTGCACCGTGCGCCCCTCCCAGGACAGCGAAGTCAGCTCGGCGTACGGCGAGACCCGGCGCGGCTCGGCGGCGTCGCTCAAGGAGCAGGCCCGGTCGAGAAACCGCCGGGCCCGGCGGCCGGGGGTAGCGATGGGTGCAGCGGTGATCGCGTCGACGGCCGCCGCGTGCAGGAGGGCTGCCCAAACGGACGCAAGCGTGCGCGGCGAGTCGAACACCTCGAGCTGCACCGGCTGGCCAGCGATGCACAGCAGCACGCCGCTCTGGAACGGCAGCGGCTTAATACCGGTGATGAGGCGGGCGGCCTGTTCGTCCGCGGACCGCAGCGCGTCGCCGAGGAAGTGCGTGTCACCACCGCCGTGGCGCGCTTCGAGGTCACGGACCCGCTGCCAGGTCTGACCCTGCTCGCGGGCCGAGCGCACGCTGACCGGAGCGCGCCGACCGGTGCGGACGTGACCCCGGCCGCCGGCCCAACGTCCCTCCTCGACGCAACGGACGGGCAGGACCTTCGTCTCGCCGGGCTGGATGACCGCGGAGTGCGCGGCGACTCGGTGCTGCTGGCCGCCCTCGAGCAGCTCGCCCTCCAAGATCAGCGCGGGTCGGCTGCCGTTGTTGGTGATGACGAGCTCGGCGACGACCGCGTGGCCGGCCCGCTCCTCGACGGTCAGCTTGGCGCTCCCCAGGTCGTAGCCCCGGCTGGTCACTGCGCCGCCGTTCCAGATCGGGAAGACGGTGAGGGCGCCGCGGGTCAGCGGCTTACCCAGATGTAGATCAAGGAGCTGCGTCATGCCGCTCCACCTCCTCAACAGTTAGCGTGCCTCTGCGCTAACAGTACGCGCAGAGTTGCGCTATTGTCAAAGGATGGTGTGGACCGATAAGCAGGGCAAGGCGCTGAGCGACTACACGCAGCCGTCCGTGGCCGTCGACGTCGCACTCCTGACCCTCGTCGCTGATAGCACTGGCTGGCGGATGGCGCTGGTGGTTCACCGCGACAAGAGCGTGGGCTGGGCTCTGCCCGGAGTGTTTTTACGCATCGACCAGGACGAGACGCTGGCGCAGGCGAGCCTGCGGGCGCTCGAGACCAAGGCAGGCGTGACAGGGCAGGACCCGCAACAGCTCGGCGTGTTCGACGCGGTCGACCGCGATCCGCGCGGGCGGGTGCTCAGCGTTGCGCACGTCGACCTGGTTGCGCAGGACCGGCTCGGCGGGGAGGTAGCGCTGCTCGAGCTGGTTGGCACGCCCGCGCGGGTGAAGCTTCCGCGCGGGCAGCAGGCGCTGCCGTACGACCACGACCTGATCGTGGAGCGGGCGGTGGAGTGGGCCAGGCAGCAGTACGACGCGTTGCCTGACCCGCATCACCTGCTGCCGAGGAAGTTCACGATGTACCAGCTGCGTCGGGTGCACGAGGCGGTGATCGGCCAGGAGCTGGACAAGGACACCTTCCGCCGCAAGTGGGAGCGCCTCGGCCTAGTCCAGCGGCTTGCGGAGAAGTCGATGAGCAGCACCGTGGGCCGCGAGGCCCATCTCTACCTGCGGTCACGGCGGGGCGCGCCAGTCGGTAGGCAGTGATCGTGGCTGCGCTGGCGTGTCATGGCGCTCGCGCCCGCAGAAAATGTCGGACCCTCAAGGAATCATGTCCCATGTAGGCGAGAGAACTCGACGGGAGAAGCGTGCGTGGCGGCAAGGACTGAGACCGAGAAGCGCCTGCACCGTCTGCTGAAGGACGATCTCGGCAAGGCAGTCGCGCGGACCAAGCGCGGCACCTGGATGACGACGAGCAACCTGCCTCATGAGATCAGGCTGCATACCGAAGCGAGCGTGGAACTGGTCAGGATCAGCGCCGGCATCGTCATCGACACCGAGCCGAGCGAGTCGCTCTTTGAGGAGATGAACCGGCTGAACGCCGAGAGGGCATTCAGTCGCCGAATCCTCGTTGACGGCAAAGTCCTTGTCGTCGCGGAGATGCCGGTGGCTTCCCTGCACGGGGGTGACCTGGAGCAGCTGGTCAGCATGGTCTGCTGCTTCGCCCGGCTGGACGCCGAAGCACTGGCAGAGCACGGCGGCAGACCGCTGACCGAGCCGCCCGCGGCGCTCGCCCCGCACTTCGACACGCCGCTCAACAACTGGTGGGACGTGCTCAGAGCCAGCGGCACCTCGACGGCGCGCGAGCTCGCAGTGTGGCTCGACGAGCTCACCGGATGCGACTGCTGGATAGACCGGGACGATGAAAATGTTGTGTTCGTGGTCAGCAACGGGACCGGGATCGGCAGCGCGTACCCGTGCACCCTCGAGGACCTGCGCCAAGCGGCGATCGACGGTGAGTCCGGCGGTGATGAAGATGAGGATGAAGAGGCAGACGAGCTCGACGATGACGTGCCACTCCCGTACAACCAAGCCGCTATCGGGAACAAGCACTGGGGGCACTATGGCCGCTGACGCGCCTGACCACGTGGGACCGTCCGGTCAGCGTGACCCCTTTGCCCTGCAACGCTTTGTGTTGGCTCAGGAGACCGACGAGACCTACCAGCGCGCCACCGCCGAGCTCCGCGCCGGGCGCAAGACGAGCCACTGGATGTGGTTCGTCTTCCCGCAGATCAAGGGCCTGGGGGGCAGTGACATGGCCCAGCACTATGCGATCTCTGGGCTGGAGGAGGCTCGGGCCTATCTCGCGCACCCCGTCGTCGGAGAGCGGCCCGTGGAGTGCGCCCGCATCCTGTCCGAGCTGAGCCGCTCTGACGCGATAGCCATCCTCGGTGGAACAGACGCCCAGAAACTTCAGTCCTCGATGACCTTGTTCGCGCGGGCCGCACCTGAGACCGCCGTGTTCCGAATGGTGCTCGACAAGTTCTTCGCCGGCGAGCGGGACGCCGGCACAACGTCGCGGCTCGAGCACTGATCATGGTCCTTAGCATCGTGAAGGCGCAGGACTACATCGACCAGGTGCGCTGGCAGTACGCCAAGACGATGCCGGACTGGCCACACGAGTACACGATCAAGTCTTGGCGGCCGGATCTGGCCCGCGAGTTCGAGTCGCTCTGTCAGCTGATTCTCAACGAGGGTGTGGTCGCGCCGTGGCCGCCCCCGCCAGGTCCAGCGATCTACCACAACAACTACCTCGTAGTCGGCGACTGGAAGTACTGGGCGATGGGCCCGCGCGGCGACAGCGACGCCGTGACGGACGAGACTGTGATCAACCGCGAGTACTGCGGCCCGAACTGTCAGACCTTCGCCCGAACGTTCCGGACCGATGATTTACGCACAGCAAAAGAAGTCCAGCGCCATCGCGTGGAAGTCCACAACCAGCACCCTCCCGGACCAACCGCTTCTGGAAAGGTGACGCCGGACCACGACGGCGACTACCCGGTGCGGTTCCGGGACGCTCTGTGCTACGTCCGGTTGATCGGTGACGTCGACGCGGTTGTCCAGGTCTTCGCGACCGCCGTGTCCGAGATCGAGTCGAGCCCCGGGTTGCTCGAGAAGCTCAACGAGATCAACAGCTAGATCCGTTCGCGCGGGTCTTCTGGGTCAGCGGCGAGGTTCTCGTCGATTCGGACCTGATCGGCAAGACCGTCGACCTGAGGAGTTCAGCTCCGCGTGCGACGCGGTCGGCACCATCACCGACCACTTCGGTCCCCTGATCGCCAAAGAATTCGGCGGGAAGACATTCTTCGCCGACCAAAAGGCCGAGGACTCGGCCACGACGCCGGAGCAGAAGGCGAGCACGGGCCTCTGCCTGAGGGCGGGAGCCGATCAAGCCACGGTGTTGCTACGCCAGCCGCTCCGGCAAGCCGGATGCACGTTGCACCCGGTTGCCCACGGCCGCCGCCACCGCCTCCGCAGACCCGATTACTTGGACGTGCGTCTCTGCCCGCGTGATGGCCGTGTAGAGGGTCTCGCGCGTACCCAGCGGCGAGGACGCCGGGGGAAGGAGCACCGTCACGGAGGGAAACTGCGACCCCTGCGCCCGGTGCACGGTCATCGCGTACATTGGCCGCACGTCCCCGAGTCGCCCCAACGGCACGGTCCGCACTGCTGCACCGTCCGGGAAGACCGCCGCGTCTTGCACCACGATCCCGACGTCGCCGTTCCAGAGCTTGTTGTCGTAGTCATTGGTCCGCACGAGCAAGGGCTGCCCGTCGTACCTGCCGTCGCGACGCGGCTCCAGGGCCAGGTCGTGCACGAGCCAACCGTGGATGAGCCGGCTCCAGTGGTTGACCCCGCGCGGGCCTTCCCGGTGCCCGCACAGCAGTCGGTGCTCCCCCAACGCCAGCAGCGCCTCTTCGTGCCGCCCCGCGACCGCGTGCTCAACGATGTCTAGAGCTTGCTTGACGGCGAGCCCCCTCAACAGCGCGGGCGGCACGGGCTGGTCGTCCCTGACCTCGTCGAAGCGCACACCCTCAACACCGGACCGCAGCACGTCCAACACGTCCGGCGCACGTCCGGACTGGATCGCCTTGGCGAGCGCATCGATGGCCCCTGATTCGTCGAACCTCCGGACCCGATGCAGAAAGGCGATCCCATCCCGCAGGCGCGCCCCCGGGGAGTCTGCTTCGTTGCCCTCGGCCACATCGAGCGGTACGACGGACGCCAGGACAGCTGCGCGAGCCACCGTCCGGGTGGCCCCGCCGGCCACTAGATCGGACAAGATCGCTCCCGCCTCTATGGAAGCAAGCTGCTCGGGGTCGCCTACGAGGACCAGCCGCGCCTCGGGGCGCAACGCCTCGAGCAGCTTGGCGAACATCGTGAGCGACACCATCGACGCCTCGTCAACGACCACCACGTCGTGCGGGAGCCGGCGTCCAGCGTGGTGCCAGAACTGCGCCGAACCGCGGCGCACGCCGAGCAACCGGTGGAGTGTCTGCGGCTCGAGAGTCCGGAGGAAAGCGAGCTCGTCATCGGTCAGTACACGTTCGTGCGGAGCCAAGAACGCCTCGCGTACCATGGACTGGCCGAGGCGGGAGGCCGCCCGGGCCGTCGGTGCCGCGAGGGCGATGCGCAGGGGTTCAGATGACGCCTCCTGCAGGGCGACCAGCAGCCGGGCGACGGTCGTCGTCTTCCCCGTGCCGGGCCCACCTCCGAGCACGGCGACGCTCGACAGCGCGCAGGTCGCCGCTGCCGCTCGCTGGTCGTCGGGCTCGCCTCCAGACCACAGCCGAGTCAACGCCGCTCCAAGCAGTGACTGGTCCACCGTGCCGGGCAGCGAGGCGCGCCGCAGCAGGTCCTCGGCGACGAAGACCTCCTGCCGCCAGTAGCTGTCGAGCCAGAGCTTGTCGCCCTCCCGTCGTAGCGGGCCGTCGAGCAGCGGGCTCGTGTCCAGGGCGGAACGCCAACCGTCGAGGTCGGGCCAGGAAATCTCCGAGCCGTCCTCCGCCACGATCCGACCGACCGCGCTCAGGTCGAGCACGACTGAGCCGTGCCGCACCCCACGCACGGCCAGAGCCAGGGCGAGCTGCGCTCGCTCGTCCAACTCCCCGGCGAGAACCCCCAATCGCGCCGCCACGTGGACGTCTGCGACGTGCAGCACGCCACGCTCGTTGAGCTCACGCAGCACTCCGGTCGCCCTCATCGCCTCAAGCACCGCCCACCCCCGCGAGCAGGTCCGACAAGGCAACGACAAGCGCTCCTGGCGGCTTCCACGACCACACGCCGCCTTCGACTCCCGGCCCGCACATCCCGCGCAGGAAGAGGTACAGCACACCGCCGAGGTGCACGTCCGGGTCGTACTCGGGCTGGCGCCAGCGCAGGAAGCGGTGAACCGCGACGCAGTAGAGCAGTGCCTGCAGGGGGTAGTGCGCGTCCTGCATCGCCGTGTCGAGCGCCTCGCGCCGGTAGTGCCAGGCGGTCAGTTGGACGTCCCTGGGCGCGAGCCTGTTGGTCTTGTGGTCAACAACCAGGTAGCGCCCCTCGATGCGCAGCACGACGTCGATCGAACCGGCAAGGTATCCCCGCAGTACCTGCTGTCCCATCAAACCCGTCTCGAGCGCATCCGCGTAGCTCCGGACCGGGTCGCCCACCGGCAGGTGCGACCGCAACAAACCAGCGATCTCACGGAGCCGGACGGTCCCGACAGGGGCGTCACCGCCGGTTAGCGGCAGCTCGAAGTCGAGCTCGCGGAGCTGATCAACAATCGGCACGTCCCGCAAAGACATGCCCGAAGCCAGCGGACCGAGTGATGTCGACACCGCCGGGACCAGCGCTGCCACCAAGGCGGTATCGCCGGTGACCCGCAGCAGCTCGTCTGTCAGCGGTTGCACAGACAGGTCCGCGACCTCGAGTACCTCGTGCACGACGGTCCCGAAGCCGGGGCCTCCCGGCAGGTCGGTCCAGAGCGAAACCACTCCTTCCGACCCGACGTCCGCCTCCTCCGACACCTCAGGTTCGTCGTCCTTTACGGCTACGTCGGCCTCGGAACCAACGGCGGCGCCGGAGCGGTGCGCATCCCGCGACAACCCGCTGTACGACGTCCGCCGCCAATCGGTGTCGATGCCCCGGTCGAAGCTCGCTACCGCGAGGTCGCCCGCGTTCACCTCGACGACCGGGGGCGCGTCCCGCACCGTCCCCCAGCGGTCGATGGTCGTCACCGACACCGGCCCGCCGGCGTACGTCTGCAGGTGCTGCAGGGACGGTCCGTCGGCCAGGAGGTCGACCTTCGCGGGGATGGCAGCGGCGTCCGCAGCGAACAGCAGCCGGTGCAGCGGAGCCTCAGCCGTGGCCCACGACGGCGCCCACCAGAGCACGAGGCGCGAGATGGCACGTGTCATCGCGACATAGAGCAGGCGCAGTTCCTCGCCCGCGTCCTCGGCGTCCTGACCCTGGCAGGCGCCGCTGTAGTCATCGTCCTTCTTGCCGCCGATGAACAGCGTCCTTGCGTCTTCATCGTGCCCGCGGGGGTAGCGCTCGTTGCTCCCACCGGAGCTCGTGTGCCAGCCGAACGGCACCATGGCAACGGCGAACTCGAGGCCCTTGCTCGTGTGGACCGTGACGACTTGTACGGCCGACCGGTCGGTGTCGAGGCGACGCGACCGCTCCTGGTCGGCGTCCCCGCCGGCGTCGTCGATCCGGTCCCGCAGCCACGAGACCAGACCTGCGAGGCCGAGCTCGGCAGAGATGCCCTGTCCATGCAGGATCTCCGTGACGTGCCGTAGGTCCGTGAGCAGCCGTTCGCCGTCGTCGTGGCCAAGCATGCGCTCCGCGAGGCGCTGCTCGTTGGATACCGCCGCGTACAGGCCGGCAACCCCGCGTGTCCTGAGGACCTCCGCCCACCCGCGGAGCCGCTGGCTCAGCAGTTCGTTGAGCGCGACACCGGTGTCGGCGTCCAAGTCAGCGGCCGTAGCTCCTACGAAGGCCGACAGCGCGAAGTGCCGCACCCGGCCGCTGCGGTGCGGTTGCTCCAGTGCTTCGAGCAGCAGCGCCCAGTCGCGTGCGCCGCGGGAGCCGAAGACGCTTGCCGTCCCGGTCAGGACGCACGGGACGCGGCGCGTCAACAGGGCAGCGCGCACCGTCTCAGCCTGCTTACCGGTCCGGACGAGCACGGCAATGTCCCCCGCGGCGAGCGGCACCGGCTTCCCGCCGCGAGGCGTCACCGTCCGTTCGGCGTGCAGCAGGTCGACGATCTGTGACGCGACGTCGGCCGAGATTGCCTCGAGCGCCGCGTCGGTCTGGATCTTGCCGTTGTTGGTGACCCGGATCCGGGCGCGGCTGAGCACCCGGATCTGCACCGGCGCGTCGTCCGGAGCGGGTCCGAGCGCGATTGCGGTGTGGCCGGGCGCGACAGGGGTGACGGTGATGCGGGGGTCACCGAGTGCGGCCCCACGCAGCAGTCGCGCCAATCCGTCCAGGACGAGCCGGTCGCTGCGCCAGTTGGTGCCCAGCGACCGATCATGGTCAGTGACTTGCTTGGCCGCCAGGTAGGCCCGGACGTCCGCGCCGCGGAAGCTGTAGATCGCCTGCTTGGGGTCGCCGATGACGACGAGGGTTCGGTGGCCGTGGAAGGCCCGATGCAGGATGTCCCACTGGATCGGGTCGGTGTCCTGAAATTCATCGACGAGCACGACGTCGTACCGACGACGCAGCAATGCGCACGCTTGCTCGCCCGTCTCAGGGTCCGCGAGCGCGTCGCGCACACGGCCGAGCAGGTCATCGAAGGTCAGCACCTTCATCGCGCGCTTCCGAGACTCGACCTCACGTCGTGCGGCGGTCCCGAACCGCACCCGCAGGTCGCCCTCGCTGTCCCGGTCCCGCCCGGTCGGCAGCAGCACCGCCTCCGGGTCGGCGATGGCGTACCGGGCGATGGTCTGGGCGACGTCCCGCCCGAAGGGCAGGGTCCCCCGCTTGAGCGCGAACGCGAGGTAGAGGTCGTCGGCGACCTCGGTGACCAGATCGCGCAGGGTGTCGACGAGGACGGTGCCGGCCTCGTGGTTGGCAAGGATGCCGAGGGCCCGCAACACTTGGTGGCAGAACTCGTGTGTGGTCGCGACAGTGGCCGCGTCAAAGGACGACAGTGCGACCGCGAGCCGCCGGACCCGGTCCGCGACCTCCAGCGCCGTTCCTGCGCGCAGCACCTCCACCACTGGGTCGTCGGAGGGCTTTTCGTCCAACAGTGCTTCGCGGGCGGACTGGAGGCGCTCCCGCACCCGGCTGCGGAGCTCTGAGGTCGCGGCCCGGCCGAAGGTCACGACCAGCAGCTGGTGGATCTCGGCGCGACCCTCGGCGACATACCTGGTCACCAGGCCCGCGATCGTGTAGGTCTTGCCGGTGCCGGCGCTGGCCTCGAGCACCGTCGTCATCTCGGGCAGCGGCCCTCGCAGGTCCGCGAGTTCGGTCACGACCATGTGGTCTGCTCGTGCTCGAGGACGTCAGCCCACACGCGCCGGGCCAGGACGGCGAACTGCGAGGGCTCAGTGGCGTAGCCGGCACCGGGCAGCGGCAGCGGTGAGATCCAGTCCCACAGGGCGTCGAAGGGCGCGCTCTCTCCCCAGAGCAGGACGTTCTCCGGGTCGGTGTCGTCCCTTGGGAACCCGTAGCCGGACGTCCACTCCTTGGCCGCGGCCTCGCGGGCCTTGATGGCGGTGCCGGTGCGCATCCCCTCGGCGTAGGTGGCAGCGGCGGTCACCGGCAGCGGCACGGGGGTCCGAAGACCCAGCGTCCGCAGGTCGACCAGCTGATCAAGTCGCGGCGGTGCGTCCAGCACCGACACCGGCGGGAGCACGATCGTGGCGACCCGCTCCCTCGGTGCCCGTCCGATCAGGATGGCGCTCCAGGGCCGCTCGGGGTGGGCGGCGGTCAGCGCCAGCAGCTGCAGCCAGGCACGGATCCGCTGCTTGGGCTTGAGGGTGGAGTACGAGACGGTTACGAGCACCTCGCCCCGAACGTCGCGCACCTCCCCGAGCAGCCGCCTCCCGCTGGGCAGCTCGACGTCGATGTCCACCGCGGCCGGGGTCTCGAGCAGGTGAGCCTGTGCTGCCGCGGCGAGGTGCGCGACGCGCGGACTGATCACGGCAAGCAGCTCATCACCGAGATGGCCAGGGGGCAGCTGCCCTCGGGCGCGCTCGGTCGTGGTGAAAGCCGCGGGATCTTGACCCGCGAGGCGGGCTCGCAGCGCGCGGTCCCCGATCGCCCACTGCTCGAGATTGTCGAGCTGCAGCGGGATCGCGTCCTCGGGCTCCTCCTCGCGGCTCGTCGCGTAGACCCCGAGCCGTTGCTGCAGGAACGCCTTAGCTGGGTGCTCGAAGAACTCCGTGAGCCGCTGGAGTTCGACGTACATCTCACCCAGGTCACCACCCAAGGGCTCCGCCACCAGCCCGACGGAGGGGGTCCGGTCGGAGACGAGCGCCACCGCCCCGGCGTAAGCCGCTCGGTCGAAGGAGAAGGCGCCTCGGGTCCCGAGCTCATCGTCGGTGAAGTTGCGCGGGTCGAAGGGCTGCAGCGGGTGGTGCACGACCACCTGTTCACGGGCCGGCTTGCCGTCTTGGGTGACTGCGGTGAGGTCGAGCGCGTCGAGCAGCTCGCTGACCGGTACGGCTGGCGGGAGCGCCGCCCCGCTGCGGACGTCCGCGCCCGTGTACGTGACCAACAGGTGCTCCTGCGCGGCCAGCAGCGTATCGAGGAAGAGCTGCCGGTCCTCGCTGCGCGGTTCGCGTTCGCCCACGTGCGGGTCCCGCGCGAGCAAGTCGTCACCATCGGGAATGCCGTGCCGCGGGAACGCGCCGTCGTCCATCCCGATCAGGCACACGACGCGGTGCGGCACCGACCGCATAGGAGTCAGGGTGCAGTTCGTCATCGCGCCGGTGCGGAAGTTGCTGCGGGTCGGTCGGCCGGCGAGGCGCTCGTCGAGAAGCGCTGTGACGTCGGCCAAGGAGAGCAAAGCAGTCGACCCGGTCGCTGCTGCCGTGACGTCCGCGATTTCGCGGGCGAGCTGGCTGCGCTGCCACTCCCCGTCCCACGGGATCCCGCCCAGGGCATCGATGGCGTGCTCGAGCGTGGCCAGCCAGTCCTGCACCGTCTGCCGGCCCGTGAGCGTCGTCAGCGCCGCATCGAGCCGGTCGACGAGCTCGGCGAGCCGCCCGACGAGCTCGACATCACCGGAGTCCAAGCCACCCATCGGCAGGGTGTCGCCCCACGTGTGCTCGAGGTCGCCGAGGGCAACACCTGCAAGCACCCGATCCAGCCCCACGCGCCAGGTCCCGTGCGCCAGACCCTGGATTCCCCAGGGCTTTCGCGCGTCTGCATCGAGCCCCCAGTGCACCCGGCTGGTGACCGTCCAGGCGCGCATCTGCTCCAGGTCGTCGTCGGTGAGGAGGAACTGCTGTCGTACGGCCGGAGAGCCGGCGAGGTCGAGCACCTGCGCCCCTGTCACCCGGTCTGAGGCCAGCTCGAGGAGCCGCGCCGCCAGCCCGAGCAACGGGTTGGTCTGCCGCGGCGAGCGGTCAGCGATGGCGACGTTGAGCCGTCCGCCCGGGTGGGCGTCGGTCTTGAACACCGCGGTGATCAGAGGCGCGTAGGTCTCGACGTCAGGGCACAGGATCAGTACATCCCGCGGCTCGAGCGTGGTGTCGCTCTCAAGGATCCCGAGCAGGGCCTCTCGGAGGACTTCGACCTGCCGCGCCGGTCCGTGGCACGCGTGCACCTGTATCGACCGGTCCGCGGTCGGCAGCCTCCTGCGCTTGGTCGGCACACGGTCCTGGGTGAGGTCGACCTGAAGCTGGTGGAGCAGGTCGCGCCCCTCGATCGGTGCGTCGTGGAGCCGTGTGACGAGGTCGGGGGCCGTGGTGAGCAGCCGCTGCTGCAGCTCGCGTACATCCTGGCTCAGGCTCGCGAGCAGTGGGTGCTGGACGTTCAGCCCGGAGTGGTCGTCAGCCCGCTTGACCACCGGCGTCGTGATCGCTTTCCACAGCGACGGTCCAGGGTGATGCACGAACAGGTGCACGTCCCGGTGCTCCGCGAGGGCGGCGAGGGCGTCGAGGCGCGCTTTGCTGAGCCGGGTGAGCCCATAGACGCTGAGCGTGTCCGGCAGGTCCGATCGCTCCGGGTGATCCCTGAGTCCTTGGCACGCCGTGTCGTGGAGCTCCGCCGGGCTGGGACCTCGCTGGTCGCGGAGCCGGAGCCAGAGGTCTGCTTCCCACCTCAGGTCCTCGGGAACCTGGATGTCCCCGTGTGACCAGCTCCTCAGCAGCTCCGGCCGATCCGCCGCGTAGGTCGAGAACAGCCCAGCGACCTTGCTGGCCAGCGCGTACCGCCGACTGGAGCTCGTGCTGTCGCCGAGGAAGTGCCGAACCGGGGCGGACATCGGGTCAGCAGACTCCAGGGTGTCGAGCAGATCCAGGAGTGCCCAGGTCGTGGCAGCCGGCTGCCACGCCTGCGTCGCCACTGCCATCTCCGGGCTGGCGCACGCGAGGGCGGCGTCGAGCAGCTGCGCAGGTGACGGGAAGTCGACGTTGGCACACACCCCGTCGCCGTCCTTCGCCCCGAGCTCGTGTGACAGCCGCTGCGATAACCACCGCTCGATGCCCTTCGCAGGCACGGCGACGACGACGGGCGCGAAGGTATCTGACATCGAGCCGGCGACGACGGCAACCAGAGCAGCTACGAGTCGAGGCGCCGTCGCCGCCCGGTGCAGTAAGAGCACGTCACCCCCGGCCTCGTCCGTCCCTCGCATCCTGGCACGAAAGGCGGACGATGTAGACGTCTCTAGACCTCTCGCAGAAGACGGTCAGCCCTCTGTGACCTAGTAGTCACTCAACTGCATACGCGGCGGACGAGCCTTCGCGTGTCGGAGGCCAACCATCCCTCACGCGCCATTCAGGGCGGAGTCCCACTTCTCGGCTATGCGACGGCTGAAGGCGACCAGGAGCACGGTCGCGACGTGCGTCCGAGCAACTCGTAAAGCCTGAACCGAGAGGATCGACGCCAGACCGTCGGGGTAGCCGTACACCCCCGTTGAGATCGAGGGGAACGCGACGGCTCTGGCGCGGGCGGACGAGGTCGGTGCGGCGGACATCAGCAGCTCGGTGTCCTCGGGACGTCCGGAGTAGATCGGGCCGACGGCGTGGATGACCCACTTGACGGGCGCAAGATCGAAGGCCGGCGTGATGACAGCCGACCCTGTCAGGCAGGGAGCCAGCGCATGACACGCGCGAAGAAGCTCGGCACCAGCGGCACGGATGGACGGCACCGTCGACTCCCCGCCCCCTCGCAGCGGCTCGTTGGCGGCGGTCACGATTGCGTCGACATCCTGCTTCGTGATGTCCCCGCGGACGATCTGGATCTCCATCACTCAAGGTCCTGAGTTCACGTCGTCCTCCAGATCGCTGATGACTTTACGCAGCTCGTCGAGCGTAAAGGGGTACGCCAAACCATGGGCGGCCGCCTGGATCCGCCGTTGCCACTGCTCTTGGACGAGGCCGCCGACATCGCCCCATCCCTAGCTTGCCGTCCTTGCTCTCTGATGATGGCGGCTCCGGGATTACTAGAGTCGCCGTCTCGTCCCTCGCCAAGCCTGTGGTCGGTAGGGCGACGCGCACGCCGAGACGATGTCGGACGCCGCGACGATCAAGGTGGTTGTGGGCGGCCTGGCTCACGCCGCGCTGAATATGGGATCTGTGGATAGCGATGCCGGCCGTGGCGCCCGGCCTGTCGCCGTCCCGGCACCCCAGACGGCTGCGAGGCTGGCAGGGTGCCGACCGGTTCCGGGCTTCCAGGGGAGCCCCGCGACTTCCTGCAACGCGACGGAACCGCGTCCGGCGAGCCGGCCCGGTCGAGAAGGCCACGCACGCCGACCCAGCGCATGCTCCAGATCCTTTGGCTGCTCAACCGGGCGCCGCACAAGACGCTCCAGAGCCAGGAGCTCTGGCGAGCCATCCGGGAGTACCAAGACGGCGCGCCCAGCGGCCGCCGGCTGTACCGGCTCGACCTCGCCTCCCTCACCGCGCGCGGCCTGGTCTTGTCGGGTCAGAGCACCCGCGGCATCGGTAACCGAGAGGCCGTCGTGCTGCGCTTCGTCGGAAAGCCTGGCCAGTATCAGCTCAGCGCCCGAGAGCACGCCGCCCTGCGCGCCGCGCGAGCGGCCTTCGATGATCTCGAGCCCGTCCCCGTCACGGACGGCCCCGTGGGCCGCGGCGGTGCTGACCTGGACACACTGACGACAGCGGTGCGGGTCCTTGAAGAGCACGGCGACGAAATGGTCCTGGCCGACCTTGCCGCCGAAGTCCGTCGCGACAGCGCCACGGTCCTGACTGCCCTGCAGCAAGCGTCTCTGCTGCACGTGGGAGACGACGAGGAGTTCGTGCCTGCCGACCTGCACATCATCTCTGACGAGGACAGTGACGATGACGCCTGGTCAGCGGAAGACACGAGTCTGGATCCAGCTACGATCGACCCCAAGCGCGTGAGCGTCATGGTCCTCCGAGGCGTCGACACCAGGAGGCCGCTCATCAATGCTGGTCTAGCCTCCCTCGGCCGCTTCGCTTACACCCCCGAGGAGACCGCGGAGGGAGCCTGACCCGGTCTTCCGGACACATTGGGTGGGGTGATCATGCCGCGGTAGCGGCGGTCTTGTGAAGGGCTTTGAAGACGGCGGGGGCCAGGTTGCCTAGGCTGGTGTGTCGCCGGCGGGGGTTGTACCGACCTTCGATCCACTCGAAGATCGCTGCGGAGAGCTGCTCGGTGCTGGCCCAGGCGCGGGTGTCCAGGAGCTCGCGCTGCATCGTGGACCAGAAGCTCTCGACCATGGGTGTTGTCCCTCGCGACGCGGCCCATCGAGCCGAGTAGCCCTGCGGCGCGCGCATGTAGGTCATCGAGACGCACCGACTACGACTGTCCGGTCCTAGCTCCGGCGCGCCCTGCCAGCAACAGCCGGCACATGATCGTGGATCGACTACACCTCAATTTCCGGCCGTGGGGGTGCCAGGTTCACACGGATCTGTGCCAGTTCTGCGCGCAGCTCCGGGTCCGCGACGTTGCGCAGCACGTGCTCAACCAACTCCTCCTGACGGGGCTGACCGAAAGCCAATCTGTAGTAGGCGACGCTGGAGAGCAACGATTCGATCCGCGAGGCTTCCCTGCTGTACGGCGTGATGGGGAGGTGCCGCTCTATCCGGCTGAGCTGGTCTGGTGGGACATGCTCAGGCAGATAAATCCAGTAGGGGACGATGTCGGACCCGCTGGCCCCGTCATGGCGTTCGCACGCCCGAGAGAACAGCCAAGCCCAAGGCTCGGTATCGGCACTAGGCGGGCCCTCCGCCAACCCGACGTTCTTGCGCACCGCATGCCCTTTGTACCGGTGAACGCGCCCCTCACGCTGTTCGAGATCCACCGGGTTCCGAGGGAGATTCCAGTGGCTCACTGCGTGGCAATACAGATGAAAGTCGAGGCCCTCCTGGCCTACCGATGTGCTGGTCAGGACGAAGGGCCAGAACGGCGAGTTGAACGCTAGGGAAACCGCATCGACCCGCTGAAGCTGTCGATCCTCGGAGTCTGAGTCTCCGAACCGAACGGCAAAGCGACCACGGAGGGTCTCGCGCGAGGGCTCGGCCTGATCGGTGCGCAGCACCTGGTAGACCGCGGTCCGTAGCGTCAGAACTGACTGCAGGTCAGTCACCGTGCGGCTCAGAGCAAGCGACTTGTCAGCCTGACGGTCGTAGCCGCGCCACTCAGTGAGCACGTAGATGTACTCGTCAAGGACGGACTGGAGGTGGCCTTCGGCGCAGTACTCGAGTGCCTTGAGCCAGTAGTCGCCAGGCGCAGGGTGGGCATTGATGATGCGCGTGGCCTCCCAGGAGTTCAGGAGCGACACGAAGGCTTCCGAAGCTGCCGCCGACTGACGCACCCGGTCGACCGTTGGGATTCCAGCACTGAAGCGGGACAATGCCCGATATAGACACGAGGGTGGCCCACTTAGCGCGCTGAGTGCGAGAACGTCCTCGAGATCCTCGGGAATCTCCGGGATACCCACGCCAAGACGTGCGGCCCAGCCAGTGACCCCGGCGTCCGTCGAGCCCGTGTCGTCGATCTCGGCGAGCCAATTCTTGAGCTGGTCGAGGTATCGGGTGAGCGCCGTCACTTCATCGCGAGCACCGAACCAGTCTTCGCGAAACTGACGCGGGCTGTAACCGTTCTCAGACTCTCGCTTGGCATCGAGCAGCATCGGCGCGAGGACGTACCATGCAGCCGATCCTGCACTGCTCCCTCGGCGGCTGGGCAGCACGTCGGTTAGAGCTACGCCGATGGCGTCGCGAGCCGCCCGGCGGACGAGATCCCAGGTGGCTGGTTTCCCGGATGCACGCAGTTGCTCGGCTAGCGTGTTCGGATCTGCGAGTGTGGCGAGTGCGGGGCTGGGGATGCGGTGAACCAGGGCTGACATTGACTGAAGGCCTTGGCGCAACTGCAGGTGCCGCGTGTGACGACTGCTGGCATCGGTGTCGTACTGAGTTGTTGCGGCGCCGGCTGAGCGAGCCTCGTCGTGCAATCTCCGCTCAGCCTCAAACGATGTCAGGGTAGAAACGACCGTGGGGACCAAAGCCCAGGAGCTGAAGATCAGTCGCTTCGTTAGGGCCCGCGCTTCTGGCTTGTCAAACCGACCGTTGTGCTCGTAGTAGGGACACGACGGCGGCATCCAGAGGAGCCGGTGCGCACCGCGATCGAACATATCCGTATACAGCTGCTCAAGGCGCCCGTTAGCCGGGTCAAATGCACGGTAGGCCCGGATGTCACGCCAGTTGAGCACGGCCTTGCTCTTGTCTAGAAGCTCGCGCAGCTCGGCGTCGTGGACGTTGGCCCCCGCCTGTTCGAGCAGTCCCTTGCTCAACATGTACTCGTGGCCACCGAGGAAGCTCAGTGTGTACGGCGCGGACTTCCAGTATTCGAGCATGTCCCCTGAGCGGACCTTCTTCGTCGCGACCAGGTAGTCAGCGACCTTAGCTGCGTCCATGTATTGTTCGAGGGCGGTGACAGACGGCGTCCCGACCGGGTCCTTTACCGTGCGAAGCATGCCGTTGTGGTCAGCGGTGGAAGCCAGACGTTCGGTACGCACCATCACGCGGGTGAGTTGTTGGCTGACTTCGCCCGCTGCGGTCCGCACAGGTTCTGCGCCTGTGATGTTGGCATCGAGGATGGTCGTACGAAGCAGCCCCAGTCGCCTCTTGAGCTCCAACTGCTCCACTTCGGCGTCCACATGGGGAAGCCCGGACGCCAGGAATCGGTAGGTGTCGAGGAAGTCCTCGTAGTGCAGGTCCGATCCGGCTGCCGCCTCAGCACTGGTCGTGTGCATGACGTAGGGCGTCGCCGACAGAAGAAGCACCCGGGCCGACCGATTGAAGGCGCGGTGCTCGTAGTTGAACATCGTCCTTGCGATCTCGCCGGTCCAGTCATCGCTGGACTCGGCCAGCAGATCACGGAAACTCTGGAACTCGTCAAGAATCACGAGATCGGGTTGCAGCAGCTGGACACCCGTCCACGACATCGCCTCGCGGACCTGCCGGATGAATGCCGCCTTCCGCTGCTTGGCATCTACAGAAACGCCTTTCCCGCTGAGCTCGTGAGCGAGATTGTGAAGCTCCTGGTCGAGGCTGACCTTTCCGTCCTTCCGACGCTTGCGATCCACGTCAGCCAACGCTTGCCTGAACAGACGAGTTGGCCTCGTCCCGAGGCTGCCGAACTCAGCAGCTCGCGCCCTGACCCGCTGTTCCTTGGTGAGCTGCCCGCGTGCGCCGATCCCGCCCGCGAAGATGGCAGCTATCCCCTTCCCGCGTACTCGTCGCCCGCCCCAGATGGTCCTGAGCGCGGCGAGGGCCGCGGCGCGCTCGTCGAATGTCCCACCGGAGCTGCGCAGATCCATCGATGTGCGCGGAGTCAGTGCGACGAGATTGACGTCGCGCTTCCCCAGGTTGTCGAGGTTGAAAGGCAGAAGCGAGAGACGGTCGGTGTGGTGGTCGACCTCGACACCGGTGGGGGCGAGCTTGCGGAGGTTCTGCGCTGCAATCGCGGTATTTGATGCGACGTAGACGATGTCGACGCGACGATCGCCGGCCGCTTGTAGGTGCTCGATGATCTGTGCGATGACCCCGCGAGCGACGAGGGTCTTGCCCAGTCCCACCTCGTCGGCCACGAGGAATCTGCTCGTGGAGTCTGCGCCGTCGCCGAACATTCGACTGAATACGTAGCGGGCAGTATCGCGCTGGAAATCTCGCAGCCCCACCATCTCGTGCTTGGAGGACACGTAGGTCGTCACTTCGGGCCTCGAATTCCTGCGACGGTGCGCACCGCTGTCCACAGCGCCTTCAGGTCGGTGTCGATGATGTCCGTGCCCTCGTCGAGCTCCTGGATGAGCCGGTCGATTTCAGCGAGCCGCTTCGGTTGGCGGACCAGGGCTCTGGCCATCACCTCCAGCAGCGGCACTGCCGAGAGAGTGTCGTGGGTGACGTGACGGGCTTTCTCGATGGCCTGCTGAGCGTTTCCGTCGAAGCGGTCGTCGAGCGGATCGGCCAGCAGCATCAGCAGGTACCGCACCAGCCTTTCCGGATTGGCTAGCAGCGCGGCGAGCACCTTAGCGTCGCGGTTGGCAGGCATCCCCGTCACCGTGGCGACAAGCACGAACTCGCAGTGCTCTTCGCTAAGCTCTAGCCGGATACCCAGGAATGCCGAAAGGGCCGCGGCGTCGAGCGTGAAAGAAGCGTCGATGCCTCCGCTCAACACGGTCCAGGTCTTGAGTGCGAGCGGCCGGACACTTACGCGGACGCCGTCGGGCCTGGCGCCGGCCCCCACGGCCGTGAAGCGAATAGTGTATCGACTATCGGCAGCCTCGCTGATGTCGGCGAGGATTGGCAGCCTGGATAGCGATCGACGGAACTCCGTGAGGAGTCTCCGATTGTCGGTCTCTGACGGCTCAGGGTCGCGCCAAAGGTGCGGGACCAGCAGCTCACGCATGGACTCATCGCCGTTGATCCATCGCTCGACTCCGACTCGGGACGTCGGTCCGCTGAGCTCGAGGAGAACTTCGACGTTCGAGGTGAATGCCGCAGTCGTCGCGTTGGCGCTTCCGACGAACACTTGTGATCGACGGGCAGCTTCGTCGAAGACCCATAGCTTCGCGTGCAGCCCAGTGAGCGAGTCCTCCGTTGTTCCGGACTCATCGATGGCCGATGTCGTGATCTCAAAGACGTTGCCGTCGACATGCTCGCGCGGATGGCTGCCAAGTTCAGCGTCGAGCTGATCTCGGCGAGAGACGACTGTGAGTGCATCCCACGCCACCGGCACTTGGTCGATGGCGGCATAGCTCAAGAAGGGCGAAACAACCAGTGCCCGGCGAGCAGCACTCGGCAAAGGTGATCTCGATCTCTGCTTGTCGGACAGGCCCAGAACGTGAAGGCTCATGTCATCGAAGCCTGCGGGCAACGCGAAGCGCGCACTCCGCACGGATGTTGCGAGTTCTTCAAGACGTGTCTGGTTGGCCACGGCGAGCTCACCGACGGGGAGCGCGTCACCGGCGAGAGCGGAGAGAAGGGTTGCCACCGCCGGGAGAGCGACACCGTCCGGTGTCTGCTCCAGGCTGACAGCGGTGTCCCACGAGCGATCGAAGGTGAGGTTACGACTGCTGATAATGAGGCGGTGGGTCGCCTCAGCCCCCGTTGCGGAGTAACGGACGACCCAAGCCTTGGGGTGGAAGGCACCCCCGCGCGGGGCGCGAACCGGCACAATGCATGACTCGAGGAAGGAGAAAACTCCCGACGCGGCGTTCGTTGGAAGAGTGACCCCCGACGAATCACAGCAGACAGTGATCCTCCGCGCATGAGTCCGGAGTGCATCCAGCAACTCGATGGGCGCGAGGTCCGCGTGCACCTCCTCCTCGCCGAGAGCACCAGCAACTGCGAAAGCCGTCGGGATGCTCAGTAACGCCTCAAGATTCAGCGTGTACGTCACCCCGACCGCAGAGTCCAACTCGAGGCCCTCGGGCGGCTCGAGCAGTTCGAGCAGCATCGACCGGTCGTCAGGCGCCAGCATGGCCGGTCTCCAGCACGGTTCTGCAATCGCGGATCATGCGCTGCGCGACGCCCCACCGATAGTCCAGCCGGGATCCACCGAAGATCGAACCGTCCCACGATCTCAGCGCTGAATCGCTGGCCAACCGCGCGTTTGGACTCTTGAGATAGATCTCGCGGTCTCGGATGAGGGAACCAGCCGCGGATGAGGTCATCGCGATGGTTGGATCCCGGGCGACTTCGGTGGACCATCTCTCGACGAATTCCCTGGTCAAGGAACCAACAGCAACGCCATAGCGAGCGAGGAGGTGGTACATGTCGGGGAGCGCGGGTATCCAGTCCCGGACTTCAGTATCCGCAGCCTCGACTTCGATGAGCCAGTTGGCGACCAAGCGCGAGAGCTCGTCCTGCCCGGGTGAGGGCGACAAGCCAGCCTGGTGTTGGGCATCGAAGAGGAGTTGCACGTAGCGAAGCCGTGCGCCCTGGATGACCAAGGAGAAGCGTTCGGCGTGTAGCGCAGCAGCTCGGAGGTCCCGCGGAATCACAGACTCCGGCAAGTCCCATAGGTGAGGTACGTCGATGGTCTGAGTGGCTCTAGCCGCCGCCGCGAGCACGGAGGGCACTGCGACCCCGACGTGGCCGATTCCTCCGGCATGCGTGGCCACCATGCGTGCCAACAGATAGTCGGCCTCGTCCGGTTGCGGAAGTATCTCGAGCGGTTCGTCTGGGAAGCCTGCGATCGTGCGTGGCAACTCGTCCCACACTTGGAACACGGCTGCGTCCCCGGGCTCCCCGTCAAGCCGCTCGGAGGTACGCCTCGACAGAACGTAGGAGCGGTACCCGCTCATGGTCATGTCATGGGCGACACGGATACCCCAATCGCCCAGAGCGCTCCAGTACACGGAGCTCGCCTTTCGCTTTGTCGCGGCTCCGCGTTGTCGACCGATAATGCCCAGCTCGTCCTTGACGTTGCCCTTGATCAGGGCAGCGATCGTCGCCGTCTCGATCTCGCTGAGAAAGCGGTCGTACTGAGCCCGGTCGCGCGGTCGTCTGGATGCCACGGTCCGCATTGCCCACGGAACCAGTAGGAAGTATCGAGCCCGCGTCTGGATCGTAGACGTCCCTGGGAAGAAGATGCCGGCGAAACCATCTCGGATCGCTCCGATTCCGATCGAATCGACCGTGTCTGGCTCAGTCAAGGCTCGGACCAACTCCGCCGACCGACGCGCTTGCTCAGCGTCGTGGTCGAGCCAGGTGAACGTCGAGACCACCATGGCCACCTCCAATCGTGATGTCTACCCGATACACCGCCGAGCGGTCGGCAACGGGGTCACCCATGTGGCTCCAGCTGCCGCGCGCGAGCCATCGGTGTCGTGACGCGTCCACGGGGACGGGGCCCAATCCTCCACGTTCATCACTCCTCGATCTTCGAGGGGGGGTTCACCTTCACACGTCGCCATGAAGACCGTACCGAGGAACGTCCATGTCGTGACGCAGGAGCAGGCCGTGCAGCTGGCTGATCTTCCCGAGGAGATGAGCCTTGCGCTGGCCGACATCGCCGCCGTGGCGAGGGAAGGGCTGCTCGCGATGAGCGTGGCAGCTGGGATGGCCGTGATGCAGACGATGTTCGAGGCTGAGGTCACCGCAGCGGCTGGCCTGAAGGGCAAGCACAACCCCGAGCGCACCGCGGTGCGCCATGGCACCGAGAAGGGCTCGGTGACCCTGGGTGGTCGTCGGGTCGAGGTCATCCGGCCGCGGGCGCGGACCCTGAACGGTCATGAGGTGCCGCTGCAGGCCTACTCGGAGTTCGCCGCAGATGACCTACTCAGTCAGGTCGTGTTGGAGCGGATGCTCGCCGGGGTCGCGACCCGCCGGCACGCCCGGATCGCCGAGCCCATCGGCAAAGCAGTTCTGGAGGCAGCGAGCTCGACCGGCCGGTCGGCGGTGTCGCGCCGTTTCGTCAAGGAGACCGAGACCGCCCTCGCGGAGCTGCTCGCCCGCGACCTGACCGAGGCGAAGATCAAGGTCTTGATGCTCGACGGGGAGCACATGGCCGGCCGGTGCGTGATCGTTGCCCTCGGGATCACTGCCGACGGCAGCAAGCTCCCGATCGGGCTGTGGGACGGCGCCACCGAGAACAAGGCTGTGGTGAAGTCGATGCTGGCCGATCTGGTGTCCCGCGGCCTGTCCGCCGAGGACGGGCTGCTGGTTGTGATGGACGGCGCGAAGGCCCTGTCAGCGGCCGTCAACGAGGTCTTCGGCGGTCTCGCGGCGGTGCAGCGCTGCACCCTGCACAAGCGCCGGAACGTCGCCGATCACCAGCCAGATAGGGAGAAGGCGTGGGTCGACGCGAAGCTGGTGAAGGCCTTCAACCACCCCGACCCTGACCTCGGACTGCGGAACGCCAAGCACCTGGCAGGGCTGCTCGACAAGGCCCACCCCGGCGCCGCCAACAGCCTGCGCGAGGGGCTGGAGGAGATGTTCACCGTCAGCCGCCTGGGCATCGAGGGTCGCCTGGCCAAGACGCTTGTCACCTCGAATACGGTCGAGTCGATGATCAGCATCGCCCGGACCACGAACCGGAACGTGACCCGCTGGCGCGACGGCCACATGGTGCTGCGCTGGACCGCCGCCGGGATGCTCAACGCAGAGCGGTCCTTCCGACGGATCAAGGGCTACAAGCAGATGCCCCAGCTCGTCCAGGCCCTCCACCGGCACGCCCACCCCGACACGGCCTCGCGCACCGAAACTGTCGGAGCCGCCGCATAGAGTCCAGAGCGGATCGCCACCCAAGTTCCATGAGACTCAGGACATCCTCTTGAAAGCTGACTCCCTCCTGTTGGAGCAACAGGCGGAGGCCTTCATGGCTGATGTCGTCGACCACCCCCTTGGTGACCAGGTAGTCAGCCAGTTTCGGCAGGCTCCAGGCCGAAAACGGCAGACCATGATCGGTCGGCCTGGCCAGCGCGGTCTTCTTGATCTCCTGGCGCTGCGGGAGCGTGAACTTCGGCGGCCGACCACCGCCGTACTTCGGCGCCAACGACTCGAACCCGTCAGCGTTGAAGTTGTGCAACACGTCCCGAACCCGATCCGAGCTCGTGAACGTGACCTCCGCGATCCTGCTCGCGTCCATGCCCTGCCCGGATAGCAGCACCATCTGCGCCCGTCGCCAGGTCACGACCGATCCACTGCTTCGACGCACGATGCGCAGCAGCCTGTTTCCCTCGTCGTTGGTGATGTTCCGGACCTGCACGCGTTGCACCATCTCGCGTCTCCTGGGGGAAGTCAGGATCAGACACGAACAGCGTCAAACGAACAGCAACACCAGGCCAGGACCCAACCCGGCGTGTCGCCCTACGAGGGAAAAGTTGGCAGCAACGGCACCAGTCATGGCCGCCCACTCCGACTCCTGGTCGCCACGGACCTCAGCGACCATCCGGACCGCCCGCTCACGCAACTCGACCGGGTACCTCTTCGACGTACTCCCTGACATGACCCCAACCCTTCCAAGGAACGGAGTCTCCGGACACGCCGGGGCGGTTCAGGGCAACCGATTCGATAGCACGGTCGTGGCCTTGCCCGGTCTTGAGCCTAGGCTTGTTCAGGGGTCTGTAGCGGCTTGAGTTCAAGGGCGAACTCGGCTTCACGATCCAGCACGTCAAAGATCGCAAGGGGATCGTCTACAACGGCTGCGACGTCATCACCGTCGAGAAGAGCAATGGCCAGGTTAGTCTTTCGCATGACATCGTTCGCGTAGCGCCTGGCCTCAGACCCAATGGAGCCCCTCGTCATGACGACGATGACGTTGCTTAGCAAGTAGTAGGTGAGCCCGACCTCTTTGGCGACGTCGTCAAGGGAGACTGCGTCGGTGTTCTTGCACTGAACTTGCCAGCGTGAGTAGGCCAACCGATTGCTGTCGAAGAGGACATCGACCTCAAAGCGTCCACCCTGTCGAGGGCGGTAGCGCGTGTCCAAGTAGTTTAGCCCGGCGACCCGCAGCACTTTGAATGCCAGCGCCTCAAGAGCGAGCCCCTTCTTGTGGATGTCCGCTGAGTCAAGGTCGGCCAGGATTGCGCCTAGGGGCAGAAGCAGAAGGCTTCTGACGCCGGCGGGGATGCTGTCCGCCATCTGATCGAGCAAAGGCACCGTAACCTGTGCCGACAGCTTCGCCGTCGCCGCCACGGGCGAAGAATGGGCTCTGCGCACCTCGGTTTCGATGTAGCCGGCCTCCACAAGCGGCCAGAGGACATCCTTGCGGAAGTTCTTCTCATTGAGCCGAAGGCCGTAAGCCTTCTCGGTCGCCGTCCGCAGCCGGCTGCTGTCCACGGTTTCGATGCCCAAACTGGCGAGCATCCGGAGCACCGCCGACTGTCCGGCGGTGAGCGAGGCGAGCGACTCAAGTTCGGCTTCGGTCAGACCGAGCAAATCCTCAAGAACTGCCCGGTTCACGAGCCAGCTCTTGCGAAGAACTCCTCCCTGCTGCAACCACAGGCGCATGAGGCTGACGCTCTTGTTGGCGGAGGCTGTGTGAATGCCGCGCTCGGCCAGAACACGCCTAATGTTGACCAGGCTTGTGTCCTCACCCGACCTTTGCATGTCTTGCACACACCGGATCAGGGCTTCACCACGGAGCTCCAGCAGGATGTGTCGCGCGAAGGCTCGATGAAGAGCCTCCGAGTCGTGCCGCAGCACAAGGAGCGAGTCAGCTAGAGGGGTGAGGGACCCCTCCTCCGTCAGCAATCCGTACTTCGTCATGCCCAGCACGACGTTGTATGCCAACTTGTCCGGGCGGGATGTGCTGCGCTCGGCGTAGTACGTCTCAAGTACCGCCGCTTCCAGGGCTGCCCGATCACCGTTCAGATGTTCTGCCATCGTGAGAACGTCGGACAGACTGACTTCAGTCGGCGAGAAGTTGCCCCCGAAGGGCAGGTCACTCTTCTTGGCCATGCTCAACTGGCCAGACGGACCGACGACTTGTTAGTGCTGCTAAGGGCGTCCGCAAGGGACTGGCCGAGGTGCCACGCCAAGGTGGGCGGCACTGCGTTTCCAACCTGTCGCCACTGCTTTTCGATGTTGCCAGACAAGTGCCACCCATCAGGGAAAGTCTGGAGTCGCTTGACCTCCTCGATCCGCAGGATGCGATTGCGCCAGTGCAACGGGCCCATGTTGTTGCTGCGTCGGGCCTGGATAGTCCAGGAAGGGAGGTCAGGACTCAGCTTTAACAGGAACGACCAGTAGCGTTTACGCCACTCAAACTGTGGGTTGGGGTGACCCCGTTTGGCTGTGAGAAACAGGTAGTTGTCGCCGGGTGGTATCTCGTCTAGGAGATGACGGTGCTTGCCGCCCGCGACGTGGCCCGTATCGTTAGCGTTCTCGTCCGTGTCGAGATCACCAATCGCGTTGCCTGCCGTGACCCACGGCAAAAGCGATCCGACAAGCGTGTCTGACGCCTGGTGAGAGTGGGTCGGTTCTGGCCATGCGAACGACATGTCCGGCTGGGTCCCGATGACGAAGAATCGCTGGCGAATCTGGGGGACTCCGAAGTCCGCCGCGTTGAGCACGCGGTGGGTGAACGTGTAACCCAACTGGGCGGCTGTCGTCAGGATGTGCTTAAGCGCCCCACCGTGAACCGAGTACGCCAGACCAGCGACGTTCTCCAGAAGAAACGCTCGTGGCCTGAGCCACCGAAGGATGTCCAAGTAGCCGTTCATGGTCGCCTCGCCCACGGGGTCGTCCATCGCCCTGGGCTTCTCGGTCCTGTAGAAGCGGCTCTTTGAGAAGGGCGGGCAGGGAGGTCCACCCACCAGCAGGTCGATGGGCCTATCCGTTGCCCCGTCGGTCAATGTGGAGGCGACGTCGGCCGTGAGGTCGGTGACCGACCCCAGGAAGAAGTCAGATTCCGGAAAGTTGACGCGGTGACTCTCTTCGCATAGGGGTTCTATGTCCGACGCGAGAAGAATCCGAAAGCCTGCCTCCCGAATGCCAAGATCAAGACCACCACAACCCGAAAACAGGCTGACCGCGGTGAGCGGCGTCATCAAGCGACAGCCTGCATTGGCGCGAGCGACAAGAGCAGGCTGTCCACCATGTGCCTGGCGAGCAAGGGAGGCACTGCGTTGCCGATCTGACGAACCTGCTCGCGACGCGGCCCGGCAAAGCGGTAACCGGCAGGGAACCCTTGGAGTGCGGCCAGTTCGACAATGCGCAGACGCCTGCTGTCCCAGTGGAACGGGCCGGTCCACGGGCCTGGACTGGCCGGGATAGTCCACGACGGGCGCTTAGGAGCAAGCTTGAGCAGAAAGTTCCAGTAGCGGGTCTCTGTCTCGAATGTCGGCTTGGGGTGTCCGGCCCAGGCGGTGTGGAACTTGTAGTTCTGACCGGGAGGTACCTCGGACAGATGCTCAGCCCACCGCCCAGTAATGTCTTCAGACGCCTCGCGAAAGCGATCCGCCTTGAAGGGGTTGAGCGCTGCTCCGGCCCCGACCCACGGAAGGAGACCGCCCGCCATCTCGGCGGCGTGTGTGGCCGTCGGCACCATCGGTTGCGAACCGCGAGATCCCAAGACGAAGACCCGCTGGCGTGCCTGGGCAACGCCGAAGTCGGCGGCATTCGCCGTGAGTAACGCGGTCTGATAGCCGGCCGCCCGGGCGCTGGCAACGAACCCTTCGACAACGTGGCGGTTGCGGGGATGGAGGATGCTCGGAACGTTCTCGAAGACGAACCCTTCCGCCTTCGTCTCCACGACGAGACGCCAGTACTCCTGGACAAGCGTTCGCCGGGAGTCCGCACGCGCCACGAGGGGCGTGGTCGGTTTGACGGCTGCTTCACCACGCGCCCTGCTGCGTCGATAGGCGGCCTCTTCGCCGTTGTCAACCCAGTAGGCCGCCTTGCTGAATGGTTGGCACGGCGCGCCTCCCACGATCACGAGCGGGTCCTTCTTGCTCAGTCCGGCTGCGGACCGAAGACCATCGCCATCGAGGGACGCGACATCAGCCTGAAGCACACCGCCGCTGTGGTAGGTGTCATTCAGCCGGAGGGTGTCGCAAGAAGGTTCGTCGTTGTCCACAGAGAGTGCGACCGAGAGACCCGACATCTCGGTGCCGAGCGTGAGCCCTCCAGCGCCTGCGAACAGGTCAATCGCCGTGATCCCAGACAATGATCCTCCTCAGAACAGCGCCGTTACTTGCCAGCCTGGGAAGTTAGGCCGAACGTCCGACAACTCTGGCAGCGAGTCGTCGGTGAACAGCAACCTACTGGGCGATGGTAGCCAGGGCAGGCTCCTGAGGTTGGGCATGGTTCGTGTCGCTGCGCCGGCTTCACGCCCATCAGTGTGAGCGCGATCACTCCGCAGGCGCCGGAGCTGCACGCGCCGGCAACGACTCGCTCTGACCGTCGAGGGGACAAGATGGGCAGTCTGGCTGGCTCACTGAGCCGTACTGCTCGCACCATGAAGCGAAGAAGCAGGATGGCGATGCCGGGAGTGGGGAACGTCTGTCGGAGGGCCCTGGGGCATGGCGCAGGCGGCACGCGGCGCTGAGATCGCCCACCAGACATCCAGCGGCTCGAACGCGCTGCCCGGTCCCGACTGGCCGATTGGCAGGTGCTCAAGTCCGCGAGGTGCGGCGCCACCTGGCGTCGGCGGCATTCAGAGCACGATCCGCGACGTCGCCATCCCGCGAAGACCTTGGCGACGAACCCGCTTGAGCGCGGAGTCTCCCCAGACCCCCACTGGCGGGGACGGTGGTCCGAGTCCCAAGACCGCGGCACGCGAGCGCCCCTAACACGACTCGCCGACGACGTCTGCTCAGCGGGGCTCCCGCCGGCATGGCCGGCTCGCCATCAGTCGAAGAAGCGTGAGTAGATCCGGAACGGAGTCCGGTCCAGGGTGAACAGGTCCGAAAGAGCAACGCGCCCGATGCCTCTTCGCCGCAGCGTTTCGATGACGGCCTTCTGAACGTCGTTGGTCCCGTCAGCATCCTGCCGCCAGAGCGGGTGGCCCGTGATGACGGCAGATCCTTCGCCGTTACCATTGATGAGCACTGGGACGCCCTGCAACTCCTCGAATTGCAGGGGACCGAACGGCTGGAACGCCTTTATAAATCCCTGACCTAGTTCCTGCGAGCGTTGCTGCCACGCGTCGAACTGCAAAGGCTGGTCCAAGGCAAGATCGACCACGTCGAGCGCCAGCCTCCAGTCGAGCGCCCAGTGCGTGAAGCGGTTCTGGTAGTTGCGCAAGCACCGCGGGCATGACGAGGTGCATTCCGCTGCGTGCTTGGGCGCCCGCAGCCGTTCTCCCATGTCGTCCTTGATGCGTTCCAGCAGCGTGGTGAGCGTCGAACCGGAACCGAGCTCGATCGCGAATCCCGCACCGTTGTCCGCGGCGTCAGCGATGAAGACGCGAGCTGACACCAAGGACCCTGCCCGCCACGGCTGGAGACCGACCTCCAGTTCAGCCTCGTCGATGTCGAGGTACGCCTTGGCGGCTCGCCGCAGCACTTCCGCGAACGACAGCAGCGCCGGCAACCCGGCTGGGACCATTTCCTTCTGGGTCGGTATGGCGCCGCCGACCACCGGGAGCCGGTCGAGCGCGATCAACAGAACGTCGGTGCGTCGCACCTCGCCGATCGCGGCCGCAGGAAGCGACTCGCCTTCGATCATGAACTTCGGCAGGGCTCGCCGATACAGTTCGCGGTCCGTGACCACGACGGACCTGTCCTTGATCCGGACCATGTTGAATAGCCGTCGATTGTTGTCGTTGACCTGGACGACCTCGGCTTGTTCAAGAAGCGTGAACGACACCGGGCCGGCCTGACTCGGGCTGGCGCCGTGCTCGGTGGCGGAGAGCTCGACGTAACTCCGGTAGTGCGGTGTCTCATGACTGTCGTCGAAGTCCGGCTCGCTGTACACCGTCCGGAACCCTTCCGGCTGGAAGACTTCGTAGCGATGCGCCAGGCCGCCGCAGACAGCGCACGCTGGCTCATCAGCCGCCGGCGGGTTGGTCAAGAGTGAGCCGCACTCGACACATCGTTGGGCGAGCAGAGGTTGGCTGAGCGGGTTCGTGCCGCTGGCCCGGTCGCCGGTGAAGGCGTACGACGCGAAGCCGACGCACAGGTGCTCTCGACCGTCCTTGACCACGACCGCGCCCGGCGCAAACGCCGACACCGCCTGGTCGAGTTGGCGGTCCGCGACGATGGCGCTGCTCTCCTCGCTCCGCCGCTTCACGGGCTTGGAGTACAGCGACCGGACGCGCGAGGGGAACCCGAACAGTGGCAGCACCCCCGCGTTCGCGAGCAATTCGCTAAGTTCCTCGTGCTGGAAGTAAGGGTTGACTACGGACTCCGCAACTTCTTTTCCGAGGCTCGTTCGTGCCCATTCTTCGATCGTCGTGGCCCGCACGCGGGTATGCGCAGTGAACCGCGCGGCCACCTCCGATACATCGGCCGCGGTCTCGAGCCACGACAGGATCTCAGCCTGCCGCGCGTGCCAGTCGCTAGTCGGCCCGAACGTGCCGTGAATGCTGCTGGCGCTTCGGCTCGGCGGCGACGACGTGGCGAGGAAAGCGCGCCGCAGTAGTTCAGCGGCAACGACGCGCCGGACGATCTTGTCTCGCCCAAGGTCGATGAATGGCGGCGGCGGGTCGTCGGAGGTCATCCGGTCGACTCGCTCGAAGTAGTAGTCGTCGTGCGAGCGGTCGCGAGCCACCGTGACTGCGAACGAGAACGGCTGCCCTGAGCGACCGGCCCGCCCCACTCGCTGTTGGTAGTTGAACCGCTGTGGCGGCACGTTCGCCATGATCACGGAACGCAACGCGCCTATATCGACTCCCACCTCCATCGTTGTAGTCACCGAGAGAACGTCCAGCGGGTCGGTGAGTGAGTTCTCCTCCGGTTCAGGAAGCAGCGCACCGCGGAACCGTCTCTGACGCTCCCGCTGTGCGTCGAGGTTCGTCTGGCCAGTCAACTCTGCGACGGCCAGGCGGCGCAGAGGGCGCTCCGCGAGCCACGAGTAGTAGTCGGGCTCGGACTGCCCGATCGCCTGCGGGGTGAGGCGGGGCTGATGACAACCCCTAGCCGCGCAGACTCCCGCGGAGGCGTGCAGGTGCCTGGTCGCACAGTTGTCGCAGACCCACGCCTGATTATCGGGCGGGAAGACCACCAGCGGCACGTCGACGGCGTCCGTCCGGAGAGTCCACGTGTTGTCGATAACACCCAAACCCTGCAGATGCACTTGCGCCTCCGATAGCAACTCAGCCGCCGAGACACCGTGACGTTTAGCTACCGCGTCGACGTACTGCTTGACCGCCTGCGGTGCAGCCCCACTGAAGGCGACGTAGCCGCCTGCATAGCGTTTGATCACGCCTAGAAGGCGAATGATGCTGCGACGCGCCTGGGCAGCGTCGCTCTCCGACATCTGCCACCCCGTCGGCGGGGACCCCGCGGCATCGACGAAACCTATTCTTGTGGACTCGATATCACGCCCTGCACGGTCGAAGACGGCAGCAGCAACGTTGATGCTCGCCTGGCGTCGCAACTCCCGTCGGTCGTCTGCCACGACGGCGGGGTCGAGGATTGTCCATGCACCCTGAACAGGCGGCTCGAACGCCCGAAACCACGGTTGCTGGGCGAAGCTGAGCGTCGCCACGCTGGGACCGGGACCCGCCGGGTTGATGCCAGCCTCTACGAAGCCGGCCTCGGTACGGGCAAGCAGGGCCGACCAGCGGAGCTTCGACGCCTCGTCCGTTGCAGTCTGCAGAAGTCGCCGATCCCCCTCATCCGCTACGTCGGCGGCATCTAGTCGCACCGCCGCCCACAGTTCGGGACGCTGGCGCTGCATGGCCAGCGCGGCCTTCTCCTTGTCGCCGACGAGCCCGCCGGCAGCGAATGTCCGTAGCAGCGCTACTGGATCTGAATGCGTGGATAAGGCTTGGCGAACGAGTTGTCGGACCTGGTCGCGATAGGTGTTCAGAGCGATGCCGGCGGCGGTGCGCGCGGCGTCATCGCGACTGTCGGTGAAGACGATGGTCTTGGACGTCTCGCTGGTTGTGCCGGTGGAGCGAAACATCTGACTCACAACCATCTGCGTGAGCTGTGCCCGACCTGCGGTGTGCGCTCTAATCGGACTCCGAACCACGCCCGCGAAAAACACCTCTCCGTCGACGTTGCTCCCTCGCATTCGACAGCGAGGGCAGTACTCGGGCAGAGCAGGCACTCGTTCACGCGGACCAGGCTCGCGCAGCGTATGCGTCATGATCAGCCCGGTACCGCCGGAGATCGCCGGACGCACCATGCCGAGAAACGGGTCCAACTCCGCTGTAGCGAAGGTGAACTCTACCTCCCCGCCTTTCCTGCGCTTGCCGTCGCCAGGCTCGTCTGAGGGACGGCCGTGCTTCCACGTCAAGCCAGGATTCTGCGGGTGCGGCCAATACCATCGGTACTCCGCGTGCGGCCTGCGAAAGACAAGATCACCCGTTCGGTCAGCCGGCTCAACCGGCGTCGTCGAGAGCACAACGCCGTCGTCCACTTCGCCTGCGATGTAGCCGCCAAGGCTGACGTCACCGCACTCGAAGCAGTACAGCAATTCGAGCACGCGGGCGCCGCAAGCACAGGTCGACCGGGGCGCCTCGTGCAGACGACCGATGTGCCGATCGGGCGTTGGGTCGGACACCTCCGGGCAGTCCGGGTTGCAGCACGCCCACAGCCCACGCAACCCACGAACCATCAGATGACCCCGGAAAGGCACGTCTGTTGTCGGCGCGGCAGCGAGCCCGTCCACCATGCCCCGCAGCGCACGCGCTGCGTCCGGCATGTCGCCGAACAGTCGTGCCGCGAGCGTCGGCACCGGCGTGGCGCGGTAGATACCGGCGTCATCTCGGCAGTGGGCCGCGATGGCAGGAGCCCAAGACTCGGAAATCGACCGTTGGGCGAGCACGTCGACGTTCGACTCATCGCGCGTGACAGAGGGAAGGCTCGGCGCAGCGGTCGCGGGCAGGGTCCGCGGCGAACCGCCTTCAATCACGAACGTCGTCGGCGGCACCCCGAAGAAGGTCTCTAGGAAGTCTCGTCCCGACTCATCACTGGGCAGCGATGCGCTCGTGCCGACGATGCGCAGCTGGGCAGACGTCGGGCTCACCCTCAGCCTCGACATGAGGTTCCGGACCACCATCGCCACCTCTGCGCCGGAACTGCCCCGGTACAAGTGGAGTTCGTCGACAACCAACGTGAAAACGTTTCGCTGGTCGCTAAGCCACTCCCTGGTCCGCTCGAATAGGGGTTCCTCAACGTCACGCATGAGCATCGCGTTGAGCATCGAGTAGTTGGTGACCAGAATGTCCGGCGGGGAGGTGATCATGTCCCACCGCGCGATCAGCTCGCCGTCGCGTGGGTCCGGGAAGTGGGCGAGAAGGTCGCGCCCAGGGACCCGCCCGACAAGACGCTCGTACGTCCGCTGCGTCGCCCGCAGTTCAGCAGCTACATCGAGCATGCGTTGGCGGTCCCCAGATGCGCCGGGGACGTCGCCGTAGCCGGGAGTGACGCCGGTGTACCGACCGAACCAGACGTCGAGTGCCGCGTCCGCCCGAAGGCGTCGGACGGCCCGGCGAAGGCGCGACATCTGGTCCTCAACGAGGGCGTTAGTCGGGTACAAGATTAGTGCCCGCACCGCCGCTGTTCGTCGGGAATGACTACGGACGCTTGCCCACGGGATGTTCTGGTGCTTGATAGACCACCATTCGTGCGGGGCGGCCAGCCCTGGCTGCGCGCGCGCGTCGGCGGAGATACGCGCCAGCAGCGGCAGGAGAAACGACTCGGTCTTGCCTGAGCCCGTTCCAGACGTCACAACTACGTTGTGCGCTTCGTCCGGAGCGAAGTGAGCACGCAGCGCAACCACCTGATGCGCGCGCAGCGACACCCCCGCTTTGACAATCTCCGGACCGAACAGGGCTGATCCGACCTGCCCGAGGAGGTCCGCGTCGATCCCAGCGGCACGGGCCGCCGTGCCGAGGTCCGCGACGCCGTCGTAGGGGACGACCGGCTCGAGCAGGAGCGGGGTGAAGAGGCTGCTGTCGGCACCCAAGATGAGCCGCCGGCGTTCGGCCTGTATCTGCTCGTCCCGCAGGGCGTAGGCCGTGTCGAGGTAACGGCCGTAGACAGACCGCAGGTCATCCGCGACGGCGAAGGGGCTGGGGAAGGACAAAGGGGGACTCCTGTTCGGTCAGGTAAACAAGCGTGTATGGACGAACGCGGCAACATCCCGCGGCACGTTGGGGTACTGCAGCATGCGCGCGGTGGATGCCACGACCGGCACGCGACCGGAGCACAGCGCGAGCGCTCGGCCATACAGACCGGGGACATCGCAGCCGAGCGGCACGACCACCGAACCGGAAGCTTCGTGGTAACCGGCCAATGGGTCACCGACCCACAGGTTCGCCACATGCTTGGCGAGTTGGGGGCTCGCGATCGCGATGGTTCCTCGCTCGAGGTCCTCAGGAGACCGCAGCCCGTAGAGCGGGGCGAAGCCCCCCAGCCTGTATGCGCCGGCGCGCGCGATACTGGTAGCTGGCGTCCATCGCGCGGCCGCGGTCTCCCACTGCGCGAGCGCATCAAACGCCGGCACTGGCGACCGAGCAAGGCCCCCGGCGACGCTGCTCAGTGGTGGCAAAGCGCCCGCAAGAGTGAGTGCCGCCGAGGTGACTATGCCGACCTCAGCGAACCGCTCGTCGGAGCCCAAAACCGAATCGATCTGCGCCCAAGTGCAACTGAGCGTGCGGCGCGGAACACCCTGGTCGGGTACGTCCTCGAACGCACCGCCAACAGCGTCGACGGCCCCCGCAAGCGCCTTCACCATCCCATCTGGAATGCGTCCGACAAGCCACCACAGGTCATCGTCCAGCTGGACGAGCGTCGCGGGCGTGAGTTCGAACTCTTCGAGCCTGAGCGTCGCGGTGTGACGGCGGACGTCAACGTGTCCGAGCACCTCAAGGGTGCGAAGCAGTACGTCAGCGAACAGTGCGTTTCCCTCGACCTGGCTTGCTATCCGTGCGAAGTCCGAGGCGCTGCCGTTGCCCAGGTGGCAAAGTCCGTCGAAGGCAATGGCGTGATCACGGCTGTCGTCCTCCGTGACCGGCGGCAGCGCGCTTAGGTCCAGCGTTTGGGACACAGCTTTCGGGGCTCGCTTGCGTGCTCGGGAAGCGGTGCCCGCGAACCGCTTAACGAGTCCGCACGTTGTGCACTCACCCTCGATGGAGGCTGACACCGGGCGCCCGGGGAGCACGGGAGGGAGGATGAAGCGATGCATGCCGGTGCGCATGCAGGAGTCGTCGCCAAGCCCACGGCCCACCCGTACCAAACGTCGGCTCGTTGCTGCCGGGGCGCTTGGTCGGCTGCGCGGTTTCGCGGGCGGCATGTCGACCCCCGGGTCGACTGCCGCAGGAACGCTCGCTCGGGCCCCATCGACGTCAGGCGTTCCGTCGGGCGAGGTGGCGGCCAACGGCCACAGGGCCCCCGCACTCGGGCGGTAGACGAGCCCCGAAGCACGTCCCGCGAGCTCCCTCACAGGTGAGTCACCGGACCGCAGTCGCAACAGGCTGCTCGCGGATGGCTTCTTCGCGTCGTCGATCCAAAGCGTCACCATGTACTCGCCGTCAGGGAGCGACGCCCGAGTCAGGGGCAGCACGGCGACGCTCGACTCAACCTCCTCAATGAGCACCGGATTGCCGAGCCGGTCGCCGGAATCCACGCGAATCCTGAGCCCAGAGCCGTCCGGGGTGACCGCCTGGATCTCCGGGGGGTCGAGAGATGACCACTTCCGAAGCCGGCCCGGCAGCGAGAAGCCGCCCGACAGGACCAGAGTCGCTGACGAACGCGGCAGCAGGGGCTGCAAGTCGACATGAACGCTGCCGGTGAAGCGGTCGAAGACTTGCACCCCCCGGTAGACCAGCCATCCCTCCGGGACGCCGTCGGTCGACTCGTCAAGCACCGTCCACCCGGGTCGGGCGACTGCGCGGAGGACCGGTTCGACCTTGCTCCGCAGGCTCTCTGCCGCAAACACGATCGACTGCTCGCCGAGTTGAACACGCTCGACCTCGACGTAGCAGTTCTGCAGGTCGTCAAAACGCATAGGCACCAGCCGCCGAGGGAGCCGCGTCAAAGCATGATTGGCGTCAGCCACAGTGAGCGACACCTCGTCAGCAAGGAGGCTGGCAGCATCGATCCGGCGGGCGTCTTCCAGCCGCAGGCTGCCCGGGCCAGCGGGCGCCAGGCGCATGACGACCGGGCCGTCCGCGCCGGCGAGGGTCACGGTCGGGCTATTCGTATCGGCGGGCGCTGGCACCGTGAGGTTCAGCACGACCATCGGGCGCGGCGACATCCGCAACTGCGCCATCAGACGAACGGCCCCGTAGCGGGTTGTCTGGGCGGTTGCCGTCGAGGCATCATCACCCCTCCACACTTCGAGTTCGAGGCAGGCCACGCCTGCGATGCGTTCGCGGGCGGCGGCGTTCGTCCACAGGATGCGAAGAGCGTTACTCAAGATGGAGGGCTGGCGGTTGACCCAGCCGTCTAGCACAGCCTCCATGTCAGCGTTAGCCATCTGGTAGCCAGGCGGAAGGCCCTCGGCCGCGAACACCTGCTTCAGCCGCTCCCGGTCGTGCTGCCGGACCAGCGCCTGTGACATCGGCAACCCGATGAAGCGTTGTCCGACCGCATAAGCAGTCGGGATCCCTCGCTCTCCCTCCCAAGCTTCAAGCCAAGCGTTCAGACTCCCCCACAGGTCCTCAGCGACCCCCTGGTACGCGCTCTTGAACCGCTCCTGACGGCCAGCTGGGACGTCGAGGAGCGTCACCAGCCTGCCGTAGTAGTTGTTCGCTGCCATTCCGTCGCCTGCGTGCATCGCGTCCGCGGCCCCAGCGAGGACGACCAACATCGCCAACGAGGGTGGCGTCTCAATCGGATTCCATCCATGCCGAGTGGAGCCACTGAGGTGCTGCTTGAACGGGTTGACTCCGCTCGCGTCGAGCACGAGCGTGCGTCGGACGGCCTCCAGCAGGTCCTGAAGGCCGGCGTCGCCGGCGTCGGCGCCGGCGCGCTTAAAGATCGCGTCGTAGGCCGTAGCGTCTGGCAGTAGGTAGACCGGCCGGCCGGCCTGGTCCAGGCCAAACAACTCCTCAGCGACGGCCTCGTTGAAGGCCTCATAAGACCGTCCGTCGGGCTGCGGGCTGACTGCCACTCCACCTCCTGATGCAAACCGGCACACCATAGACCCTGTGAAGGACGGAAATGTGGCTTTCTATCAACGGCACACTTTCGCTTCGCGACGAGGTCGATGTGCGATCGCACGGTCTGTCAACATCACTTGCGCAGGTGACACGGTTAGGTACGCGAACGACAGCCAGGGGCGCGAAATGGCAAGCGCGTGCTGCTGAGGAGGCAAGGCCTCAACCTGGCGCGAAGGCGTCCGCCTGGCGAGGGAGGTGCAGACGCAGCTTCGTCCCACGTCGGGTCGAGATGAGCCGGCGGCTTCGAGCCGCGGGCCTCACGAGCGCTCCAGTCGCAGGTGCGGGCGCCCTGGGCCATCTCCTGCGTAGGTAGTGCCTGCAGCACACGCAGGCAGACGCATCAGCAGTCGGGCAGGATGGCCGCTACGGTCGGGTGATGGGCCGCTTTGTCGAACAACGCGTTGTTCCCTTCTACCTCCAGATGATGGACGTGAACGCGGCGACTGCGGACTACTGCTTCCTTGCCGCGGTTCGTGCGTCCGGTAGGCAGGTGACGCCTGACGAGGTGACCTGGCTTCTTCGGGACGACTGGCGACCGCGTGTCATGGGTGCTTGGTACGCCGTCGTGTTCGACAGCCGTGAGCTATGTGAGGTCCTGTCCGCCAGCCTGGTTAGCTCCGCCGGCTCGCTGACGGCGCCCCCCTGGCGACGGCGGCGACCGTGGTCCTTGGAGCGGACGCACTGCCGTCACTCGAGACCTACGCCCGCCGAGCGGCGGCCAACTCTTACCTAGGCTCGGACGGCCTGATTGCAGCGTGCATCGAAAGGCTCGGAGGTTTACCTTCTCGCCGCGTCACCGACCACGACCGCGATCTCGCTCAAGAACTGCTGGCGGTGGCACGCAAGCTGCGGCACCATCGAACGTCCCAATGAAACCGTCCTTGCACACATGACGGCCTTGGCGCCACTCAAGCTCGGCCTGCGTGATCGTTCCCAGTTCGCGACGCGCGGCGGGTGCCTGCGCGTGAGCGTGGACTGGTTCACCCGCGGGGGATCGCTGTGGACGTTCAGATCAACACACGTTGCTTCACATGACCTGGTACGGCAAGAGTCTCCTTCGTTCGCTCTGAAGGCAAACTGCGTCGACTGGTGCATACTCCGCGATGTCTCACGCATCTTCGCTGGTTCAAGCGGGTGTTGGTGGCCGACGACATGCGCTTATGGGAAGTTGGAGTGCATGGCGAAGCGAAACCTAGATAGGGCGTCCACGGTCGCCAGGAACAACATCGCTCGGACCGGCGTGCACATCCACTGAATCCCGGACGGGAAACCGACCCTTTCGCGTACACGGTGGGCATGGGTCGCTTCGACGCGCCGGAGTTCATCATTTACAACGCGGAGCCAGGCATGATCGAGTGGTGGCTCAACAACTTCGCGTTCCGTGTCCGCGACGCCGTACAGAAGTTCAGCGGCAACACTGTCATCGAGGGCCTGCTTGACGACTATGACATCTTCTTGCTGCACGTGGACGACTCGTCCGAACACCTCACACTGGCGAACCGTTTCTACCGGGTACCTGGGCAGCGGCCCGTCCACGCGCTCCAGATCTGCCAACCGGGCCTCAACCGTCTGTGGCCGTGGAGGAGGGTTGCGACATTCCGCAACCGGTTCTGGGGACGCCGCCGTCGGATCTGGCGGCTGTTCCACGCGTGCGCCTCGACGATCATGACCCTGAGTCGAACCCGGTATACCACGCAGGCCGTGGCGCGCTCTAAGTCTCAACTTAGGCGGAAGCGGCGGGCGCTGCGAAAGGCGTATACGGGCCACGGCCCGTCGGGGCTGGGCCCGATCGCGCGCCACTAGGCCGTGTCGGCGGTTGAGTGAGTCGCCCGGTGAGCTATGGCTGGTCTGCATTGGCGCGTACAGCTAACGCATTCGGAAGGACTCGTTCGTGTGCCTGGTGCACGCCGGGGCGTCGTCTAGGCAACATTGGCTCCAGACGCCTTAACCCGTCTTAGCCCCCTAGACCACCGGGGGGCGCAAGCTGCCTCAGAAGGGCGGCTCGTCGCCAAGGTCAGCGGGCCGCCGTGCAGCATGCCTCCGAAGTCGCAGTGGTCGCAGCTGCCGTCGTCCTCCGGACGCGACAAGTGCCGCCGTGGACCGCGCTGATCAGCTGGTCGCCGCCGGCCACCGAGCCCACCACGACGCACAGGTCCCTCAGGTCCGACGGCCTTAGCGAGTCGGCGGGCGGCACCCCTTCGACCAGCAGTCGCTCGCCTGCGACGAAGGCGCGGGCGTACCCAGACGGGCGTTCACCTGATTCACCTGACGTAGCACGGCAGCCGTCGGCTTCAGGCCAAGTACCGCTGAGGACCAGACTGCGCCGTCGCGGTCCCAAGCGCACTCGGCCCACGCTTTGGACACCGCTCGGAGGAAGCTCAATGCCCTCCCCGCGGGGCGCCCGGGGGCTCGGCCAATAGCGTCGCCGGATTTCGGCGGCGGACTTGGATGGGGAGAGGACGCAACGCAGGTCAGCCGTCCGGCGAGTCGTAAGGCTCGACGCCTTGGAGCAGGTCCCGAACCGAAACTCCCAGCACGGTAGCGACAGCTCGCAGCCTGCCTAGCGTTGGCACTGTCCGGTCATGCTCGATGTCGGCCAGATATGAGGTTGAAATACCGCCTTCACCAGCGAGCGCCATCAAGGTCAGACCTCGGTCTTGTCGTAGCTCGCGCAAGCGCGAACCGAGAGTCTGCGTGGCCACACGTTCAGGCTATGGCGACCCCCTGACAGCACGTCCATACGCTGCTAACGTATACGTTGTGGACGTAACTAGTGAGGAAGTTGACGCTGCCTCGATCATGGCGGCCTTCATCCCGCAAGGTGCTCGGGCGCTCGCTGCGTGGCCTTACACACACCGCGTCGTTGCCGAGGCCACGCTCACCAGTACCGGTGCGCCTCGCAACGCCGCTAAGTACCTCAGCCACCTCTCTGACTTTGCGGCGTGGGCACATACGCAAGGGGTGGGGTTGGTGCTGGAGAAGCTGCTCGACCCCGACGTGATCGAGCGGTACATCGCCGTCGGGATGCCGGGCTCGAAGGACAGCACCCGTGCCACGCGACGTGCCATCCTGCGACGGATTGCACGGCACTGCGCTTCCCCGCCGCAGGACCTGCCCCTCCCCATCACATACCGCCGGGTCCGACCGCCCTACGATCCGGAACAGATCGACGGGCTTCTTGCGCTGGCGAGCGCACAACCCACGGCGAGCCGCCGCAGGGCGCTGCGGGCCATCCTGCATCTCGGTTTGGGCTGCGGGATCGCTTCGCGAGATCTGGCGTGGGTGCGTGGGCAGGACGTCGAGGAGTTGCCCGACGGGGCGGTCAGCGTCACGGTGAGCGGGGGAACTCGGCCACGTTCGGTGATCACGCTGCAGGCACATGAGACACCGCTGCTGCAGTTCGCCCGGGCCGCGGGTTCTGGCCTGCTGATCGGCGGCAGCACCCGCGGCCGCCGTAACGTGACTCGCGGGCCGCTGGAGCGGGTGGTGGGCGGCGAGGACCTCCCCCGGCTGGAACCGGCCCGGTTGCGGTCGACGTGGTTGCTGACGCACTTGCGCGCCCGTACGCCGCTGCCCGCGCTGATGGACGCAGCCGGGCTGACGACGGTGCGCCCGCTCGAAGACCTTCTCCATCACTGCCCGATTGCCGTGGACGTGGCGCGGGTCGCACTGCGGACAGCAGGGTGATTCGCCGCCGCGACATCACTCGCACGGTCGAGTGGGTCGACGCCAGCGGCGTCCCGGCGGTGCTCGAGCGAGCGCTACGTCCCACCGGCCGCGGCAGGCCACGGCAGCTGACGGTCCGGGCGCTCCTGGTGGGGTTGAAGCTCGCCGTCGACAGCGCGAAGACGGCCTGCCTGACCGACGTGTTCCTCGTCTTGACCGAGGGGCTGCCCGAGGCTGTCCAGCATGACCTGGGGGTCCGAGACCGCCGGACCGGACGTGTCATCACCGTCCACCAGGTACGGCGGCTACTCGACAGCATCAAAGCCCGGCTCGACCCGGGCGCAACGGCCGGGTCCGGGGACCGCGCCGCGAGGCTGGCTGCGTTGCAGCAGATCCTGGACGACCTGCTCGCCGCAACCATGCCAGCGATGCTTCCGACCAGCGGCGCGTACGCCGTCGACGGCACCGGAACCTGGTCGTGGGCTCGTGGCAAGGACAAACAATCCACCGCCGCCGACCCGGACGCCGCATGGGGGGTCAAGACCAGCAAGTCGGGTAAGCAGGAGCGCTACTTCGGCTACGAGCTGCACGCCGTGGTCCGCGTGGGCCGCCTCAACGACGACCGTCCTGTCCCGTGCCTGGCCGAACGCATCGTCGTGACCCCCGCCTCCACCAACTGCTCCGAAGCGGTCCTCCCTACGATTGCCAAGATGCGCGCTGACGGGCTTCGGCTCCGGGAGGTCATCGCCGACCGGGGCTACACCTACAAGACCGGCTGGAGCCGCGGCCTGCGAGCCCTCGACGTCGACTCGGTCCTGGACCTGCACCCGACCCAACTCGGCTCCCGAGGCAGCCACGGCGGAGCACGTGTCATCGCGGGCGTGCCTCACTGCCCGGCCACCCCCGGGGCCCTCGACACCATTCCCCGGCCGGAGCGCCTCGCCGAGTCGCCGCCACTCGAGGTTTTCCTCGGGCAGATCAGCACGCGAGAGCAGTGGGCGTTGCGGCGGGTCGCCGGCCCGGACAGCAGCGGCGCCGAGCGGTTCGAATGCCCAGTTCGAGCGGGCAAGCTGCGTTGCCCGCTCGTCTCGCTGTCCATGGGCCAGCCCGTCACCCTGCCTAAGGTCCTTGAGCCCCCTGATCCCTCGGCGCACCGGTGCTGCACACAACGCACCATCACCGTTCCCGGCGACGTCGACTACAAGTCCCGGCAACGTCACTACTGGGGCAGTCGGGACTGGATCATCTCGTTCAGCCGGCGCTCACGCGTCGAGGGCTGGTTCGGGAACCTCAAGGACCGGTCCCGCGAGGCCCTTGGCCGCGGCGCGTTCCGAGTCATGGGCCTCTGCAAGAGCTCACTCATGCTCGGCATCTACGCCGCCGCCACCAACCTGCGGCTGCTCGACGCCTGGGCCAGCAAGGTCGGCCTTAGCGAGCCTCCCGCGCTGGCCACCCGCGCTGGACGCGGCACGGTCGCGTCCGCGGGCAACCCGGCTGCCACCCGGTACGGCTTGACCACCAAGCCGCCGGATTCCTGAGCGGCCTCTCCACCTCGTTTCGACCAACCGCCGGCTCCGTAGGCGCCAGCATGAGCTCAGGCGCGGACACCGCGGCCTGCGCGCAGCAGAAGCCGCCGCTGAAGCACACGCGGCCGATAACGAGCGCCCCTCGGCGCAAAAAGAAGCGCCCCGACCCTCACGTGGAGGGCCGGGGCGCTTCTCGTTGTGACTTTCGTGAGCATTCACGGCGTAGAACCGTGAACACCCCTTGGTGGAGGTGGCGGGAATCGAACCCGCGTCCTCCGGTGCTGTGACAGGGCTTCTCCGGGCGCAGCTGGCTTCGAGTTTCTCGGCCCTCCCGATCGCACCAGCGCGTCGGGAACGGGCCCAGCCGCGGTCGTTCACCACCCGCCCCCGCGGCCAGAACGGGTGGTGGTCCTCCTAGCGATGCCAGGTCCTGGGCCGGAGGCTCTCCCAGGCTGACAGCGACGCAATTGCTGCTAGGCAGCGATGGCGTACGCGCGCGGACTGTTGTCGGCGCTTGATTGTTTTCCGACGGGTCGTTTACGAGATGATCGTCGGCTTCCTCGGCCCGCTTCCCCTGCCTCGACATCCGGAGTCGAGACCTGTCACCCCCTTCTGCGGCCCTCGATGGACCGCGTCGTGTTAACACGGTACGACGAGCCGGCGTTCCCCGTTGGTCAGGCCCCCAGTCCGAGCAGTCGGGTCGCGTTGTCGTGCAGCACGGCCCGCAGCCAATCCGCGCCAAGGTCCAGCCGTACCAGCGCGTCCAGCTGGTGGCTGAACGGGTGTGGGGTGTTGGGGAAGTCCGACCCGAACAGCACCCGGTCCTGCAGGTCGAGCAGGGCGGGCCGCAGCGCGGGTGGGAACGGCATCCGCTGCTCCACGAAGTCAGTGAACGCCATCGTGGTGTCGAGGTGGACTCGCGGGTAGCGTCGGGCCAGGTCGAGGAAGGCGCCGTACTCGGGCATGCCCATGTGGGCGATGACGGCGGTGAGCGTCGGGTGGCGCGCGAGCACCTCGCCGAACGGGCCGGGCCCGGTGAACGCGCCGGGGGTGGGGCCGCTGCCGCAGTGCGTGATGACGGGGATGCCGGCGTCGGCCAGCACGCCCCAGACCTCGTCGAGCTGCGGATCCCGTGGGTCATAGCCGCCGACCTGGACGTGCACCTTGACCAGCTGCGCGCCGGCCGACAGCCCGGCGTCGACATAGCCCAGCACCTCGGGCTCGGGGAAGATCGTCATGGTGTGCAGGACGTCGTCGTGCTGGGCGGCGAAGTCGGCGGCCCAGGCGTTGAGCCAGGCAGCCATGCCGGGCTTGTGCGCATAGACCAGCGACGGGAAGGCGCGTACGCCGAACCCCCGCAGGGTGACCAGCCGGGCGACTTCGTCTGTGCGGTAGGCGATCGGCCACTCCGCGCCGGTCAGCGGGCCGGCGCTGTCGAAGTACGCCCAGACCTTGTCCATCACGGACTTCGGCATGAAGTGCACGTGCACGTCGACCAGGCCGGGCAGGCCCAGCCCTCGCCAGAGGGCCGGGACGTCAGCGTCGTCGAGCACCGTCACCGCGCATCCGGCCCTTCATGGCCCGGCCGATGTCGACCTGCATCTCCCGGGCTGCCTGCCGCTCGGACAGCGCCTGCCGCTTGTCGTGCGCCTTGCGCCCCTTGGCCAGGGCAATCTCGACCTTGGCGCGACCGTCCTTCCAGTACAGCGACAGCGGGATCAGCGCGTGGCCGCTCTCCTTGGTCTTGCCGATGAGCTTGAGGATCTCGACCTTGTGCATCAGCAGCTTGCGGGTGCGCCGTGGGGTGTGGTTGTTCCAGGTGCCCTCGGTGTACTCCGGGATGTGGGCGCCGATCAGCCAGACCTCGCCGTCCTGCACGGACGCGTAGGCGTCGACCAGAGAGCAGCGGCCCTGTCGCAGCGACTTGACCTCGGTGCCGGTCAGGACGATCCCGGCCTCGTAGGTGTCGAGCAGGTCGTAGTCGTAGCGGGCCTTTTTGTTCTGGGCGACGAGCTTGCCGCGGCCCTGCTCCCGGGTCACCCTCGGCCACTTGCGCCGGTGTCGGCGAGCAGGCCGGACAGCACGTCGACGCCGCGGGCCAGGACCGGGTCGGCGGGTCCGTTCCCGGATCCCACCTCGATGTCGGGCTCAAGGCCGACGCCCTCGACGGACCGGCCGGACGGCAGCGTGTAGCGGGCGACGGTGAGCGCCAGGGAGCTGCCGTCGGTCAGGGCGTGCGGCTCCTGGACGCTGCCCTTGCCGAAGCTGCGGGTGCCGACCAGCACGGCGCGGCCGCGCTCCTGCAGCGCACCGGCGACGACCTCTGCCGCGCTGGCGGTGCCGCCGTCGACCAGGACGACGAGCGGGGTACGGGTGTTGCCGCGCCCGAGTGCGTCCAGCTGCTGGGGGACTTCACCGCGCCGTGCATAACGGACGACGGTGCCGCCATCGAGGAAGGCGCTGGCCGTCTCGACTGCTTCGGACAGTAGGCCACCGGGGTCCCCCCTGAGGTCCAGCACGATGCCGGTCGCGTGGTGGGCGGTGAGCCGCGCTGCGGCCTCCCGCACGTGTCGGCCGGTGCCGGTGCCGAACACGGGCACGATGATCCGGCCGACGGTGCGGGTCGCCATGCTGCTGGTCACGCCGGGGACCACCTGGGCGCGGACCAGCCGCAGCGTCCGCAGGGCGGACCCGTGGCGCAGGACCAGCCTTACGACGCTGCCGGGAGCACCGCGCAGCGAGGTGGTGACGTCACCGGCGGCCCGCCCCTTGACCGAGCTGTCGTCGACGGCCCGCAGCTCGTCGCCGACGGCCACCGCACCCTTGCCGGCCGGTGAGCCCGGGGACACCTGGGAGACGACCAGCGAGCTGCGCTCCTGCCGAAGCAGCAGACCGACCCCGGCGTACGCGCCCGGACGGCTGGTGCCGTCTACCCAACTCCCCCACTGGTCGCCCGCGGCAGCCAGCATCGCCTGGATGGCCGCGGCGTCGAGCGCGCGCCTGTCGACCGGCTGCAACCCGGAGCCGGCGATCTCACCGGCAGCCTCATCGAGCACCCCTGCGCTCATCGGGGCGTCCCGGCCGGGCGTGCTGCCGGCACCGGCGACCACCCCGAAGGTGAACGCGGTGCCCAGGGCTGCCAGGCCGCCGAGCACGAGGCCGACCCGCAGCACGGCGGAGCGGACGGCAGGGCGCATCGGCTGATCCTACGGCCGGTCGAGAGGGTGCTAGACCCGCAAGTGCCGGCGCAGCGTGACGAAGGACGCGGCGCTGGACAGCACCACCCCGGCCACGAGCAGCAGCGGGATCAGGGTGAACACCGCGTCCCAGCCGACCCAGTTGGTGAACTTGATCGACGGCCGTAGCACCCGGTCGATGAGGGCGTACTTTCCGAGGGCGAGCAGACCGGAGGCGAGCGCACCGCCCAGCAAACCCGCGATCGCGCCCTCGAGCAGGAACGGCAGCTGGATGTAGAGATTGCTCGCGCCGACCAGCCGCATGATCCCGGTCTCCCGGCGGCGGCTGAACGCGGACACCCGGATGGTGTTGCTGATCAGCAGGACGGCGGCCAGCAGCTGGATCACCGCGACGTCGATGGCCGCAGTCTGGAAGCGGTTGAGGACGCGGAAGAAGTTCTCGAGCAGCTTCTTCTGGTCCTGTACGTCGCCGACGCCCGGCTGGTCGCGGAACGCGCTGGCCACGACCTCGAACTTGCTCGGATCCTTGAGCTTGACGCGGTAGGACTCCGGCAGCGCGTCCGGGTTGACGTTGGCGACCAGGTCGGGCGAGTCCTTGAACTGCTCCTTGAAGTGGGCGTAGGCCTGGTCCTTGGACTCGTAGAAGACCTGCTTGACCTGCGGGCTGGCGTGCAGCGCGCTGGCCAGCTGCGTCCGCTCGTCCGGCGTCACCTCACGTCCGGCGCAGCCGGGGCTGGTGCTGGTCGCGCCGCACAGGTAGACGGTCACCTCGACCTTGTCATACCAGTAGTCCTTCATCGCCTTGACTTGCTCGCGGATGAGCAGTCCCGTGCCGATGAGGGTGAGGCTGATCATGAGGGTGACCACGACCGCCACCGTCATGGTGACGTTGCGCCGCAGGTTGACGCCGACCTCGCTGAGGATGAACTGACCGCGCACCGCTCCTCCTCCCGTGCCTCAGGCGCCGTAGCCGTAGACGCCGCGGACCTGGTCGCGGACGACCTGGCCCATTGACAGCTCCACGACGCGACGGCGCATCGAGTCGACGATGGCCGCGTCGTGCGTCGCCATGACGACGGTGGTGCCGGTCCGGTTGATGCGGTCCAGCAGCTTCATGATGCCGACGGACGTCGACGGGTCCAGGTTCCCGGTCGGCTCGTCGGCGATGACGATCATCGGCCGGTTGACAAAGGCCCGGGCGATGGCGACCCGCTGCTGCTCGCCGCCGGAGAGCTCATCGGGCATGCGGTGTGCCTTGCCGTCCAGCCCGACCAGGTCCAGCACCTCCGGGACGACCTTGGTGATCGCCGACCTGGGCTTGCCGATGACCTCGAGGGCGAACGCGACGTTCTGGAAGACGGTCTTGTTCGGCAGCAGCCGGAAGTCCTGGAAGACGCAGCCGATGGAGCGGCGCAGGGCAGGGACCTTCCAGTTCGAGAGGCGCGCCAGGTCCTTGCCGGCGACATGCACCCGGCCGGTGGTCGGCGTCTCCTCCTTGAGCAGCAGCCGCAGGAACGTGGACTTGCCTGAGCCGCTGGAGCCGACCAGGAAGACGAACTCGCCCTTCTCGATGTCGACATCGACCCCGTCGAGTGCCGGACGGGCACTCGCGGGGTAGCTCTTGGAGACGCTCTCGAGTCGGATCACGAGACTCGAGTCTAGGTGCGCGGCAAGTGGGGAAGCCGAGCAGCGGCGCCGGCGTTGCTGAGGGAGACTGGTCGTCCGGACGGAGGTGGGCAGATGGACTGGCAGGACCTGGTGTGCGCCTCCTGCTCCGGCCCGGTGGCCGAGGGCCGGTGCGCGACCTGTCGAGCGGCACGTGAGCGCTTCACCGCCCGCAGCCCGCTGCCGGCTGGTGCGGTCCTGCTCGCCGCCCTGCTGCTGAGTCTGCTCGTGATCTTGCTGCAGCACCTGTCCTAGGAGTCGTCCTCCGACGAGGTACGACGCCAGCGGATCGTGGCCTCCACGAAGTCGTCGATCTCGCCGTCCAGGACCCCCTGGGTGTTTCCGGTCTCGACACCGGTGCGCAGGTCCTTGACCATCTGGTAGGGGTGCAGGACGTAGTTGCGGATCTGGGAGCCGAACGCGACGTCGGCCTTGCCGCCGCGGATCGCGTCCATCGTCGCCAGCTCCTGCTCGCGCGTGCGCTCCAGCAGCTTGGTGGCCAGGACGATCATGGCGGCCGCGCGGTTCTGGATCTGCGAGCGCTCGTTCTGGCACGACACCACGATCCCGGTCGGCAGGTGCGTGATCCGCACCGCGGAGTCGGTGGTGTTGACGCCCTGCCCGCCGGGGCCGGACGAGCGGAAGACGTCGACCCGGATCTCCTTCTCGTCCACCTCTACGGCGTCGGCGGTGTCGACGACCGGGGTGACGTCGACGGCCGCGAAGCTGGTCTGCCGACGGGCCTGGTTGTCGAACGGGCTGATCCGCACCAGCCGGTGGACGCCGTGCTCGCCGGCCAGGGTGCCGTAGGCGTACGGCGTCTTGACCTGGAAGACGACGCTCTTGACCCCGGCCTCCTCCGCCTCCTGCCACTCGAGCACGTCGAGCGGATAGTCGTGGTGCTCGGCCCACCGGTAGTACATCCGCCACAGCATCAGCGCCCAGTCCTGGCTGTCGACGCCGCCGGCACCCGGGCTGATCTGGACGAGGGCGTGCCGCTCGTCGTACTCCCCGGACAGCAGGGTGCGGACCTCGAAGCTGCCGATCTCCTTGCGCAGGGCGGTCAGCTCCGCCTCGGCCTCGGCCAAGGTCCCCTCGTCGTCCTCCTCGGCGGCCATCTGGAACAGCACGCGCAGGTCGTCGAGGCGGCTGCGGTAGGTCTCGAGGCGCTTGAGGTCGGACTGCAGGACGCTCATCCGGCCGGTGATGCGCTGCGCCTTCTCCTGGTCGTCCCACAGCCCCGGCAGGCCGGCCTGCTCCTCGAGGTCGGCCAGCTCGCCTCGCATCGCCGGCGCGTCGAGGACGGTCTCGACACTCGTCAGCGTCGCGTCGAGCGCACCGACGTCGGAGGTGTGGTCGGTAGCCATGAGCGGCTCAGCCTAGCCAGCAGGCCGATCACGGTACGACGGGTGAGCGGGCCCGGCCCTGTGAGCTCAACACCACCTGGCCGGCGCCGAGCCAGCCGCCGAAGGGCAGCCGGACGGTCCGCCGCCCGACGACCACAGCGGTGGCCGGCGCCTCGATGTGGGCAGCCAGCTCGAGGCCAGGCTGGCCGTCCTGCTCGTCCTGCTGGTACGTCGCGACCACCGCGTCCACGGCGGCGCTGTCCAGGGCCAACTGCCCGCCGAGTCCGCCCTCGCGGATGGCGGCGACGTCCGGCTGTTGGGCCGCAGCGATCGCAGCGCCGTCGACTGCGTTGGACAGGCCGCGCTTGGCCAGGACGACGGCGCTGACGTCGACGACGACCGCCACCATCAGCAGCAGCACCACGGACAGGCCGATGACCAGCAGCAGGACGCTGCCGTCGTCGCGCCTCACCGGCGGTACCGGTCGACGTACTCGGTGTGGGTCGCGGTGACGGGGATCGTGCCGCCGCACCGGCGGTACCGGTCGACGTACTCGGTGTGGGTCGCGGTGACGGGGACCGTCGTCGCGCCTCACCGGCGATACCGGTCGACGTACTCGGTGTGGGTCGCGGTGACGGGGATCGTGCCGCCGCCGTCACCCAGCACCCGGCCGAGCAGCGGCAGCTGCACGCGGTAGGTCAGCGTCGTCCGGACCCGGGTCCCCGGCTCCAGGCATGGCCCACCGAGGCAGCGGAAGGTCGGCGGCGAGGCGGCGCGCAGGCCCTGGTCAAGCATCACGAGCCCGATTGCGGCGACGGCCCGGCTGGTCCCCTCGTCGACGGTGCCGGCGCGGGCGTATGCGCGGCCGGCCTGGCGAGCGGCCTCGGTCACGCCGAACGCCGCACGCTGGACCTGGAAGACCGTGAGCAGCACGTAGACCAGCGGCACCATCAGCAGGACGGCGAGGTAGGTGAACTCGACCAGCGCGTTCCCGCCGTCGTCCCGCAGGGTAGGCCCGGCACCGTCGTCCCGCCGGATCCTCACGGTCCCTCTTCGAGTGCGTGGCCGTGCACGGTGATGCTGAGCGGGCCGGCGGCCAGGAACACGACCGGCAGCGGGCCGCGCACGGTCACCTCGACGACCGGCGCCCCGCCCACGGACGTGGTGGTAGCGGAGTAGGTCAACCGGTCCGCGACCTTGCGCGACAGCGCTTCGGTGACGGCCGCTCTGGCGCGGTCCGCCCCGTCGGCGGGGCTGCGGTCGGCGGCCGCGGCGTACCTGGCGCCTTCGGCCGCTGAGGAGATCAGCACGTTGCGGACGTGCAGCACCAGGCCGACCTGGAACACCAGCAGGAACAGCGCGAGGACCAGGACCGAGACGAGGACGAAGTCGACGACCGCGGCTCCGTCGTCGTGCCGGCGCCTCACGTCAGGGCGACCGCACCGAGTTCAGGGCGTTCGTGAGGATGTCTTTGAGCTGCTGGTTGGCGACGCCCCAGATCAACGTCACGAGACCGGCGGTCATGATCGTGATGAGGACCCAGCCGGGGATGTCACCGCGCTCGCGGTCCTCGGCGAGGTGGGCCGCCTGCGCTTGCACCACCAGCGCCGCAGGGGACAGGACGGCCAGCTTGGACAGGGACACGGGAACCTCGTTCCGGAGCATCGAGATGGAGAGGACTGGTTTCGACGTAGGCAGCCCGAAGTCCTGCTCGCTGCCGGTCATCCGGCCACCAACTGCAGGCCGTAGAAGCCGGGATACAGCGCGAACAGCACCGTGACCGGTAAGACGAAGAACACGACCGGGACCATCATCCCGATCTCGCGCCGCCCTGCGGACTCGAGCAGCTGCCGCTTGCCAGCTTCACGAACGTCGACTGCTTGGGCGCGGAGCACCTCGGCGAGCGGTGTGCCGCGCTCGACCGCGATGGCCACACCGTCGACGAACCGGGCAAGCGGTGCCAGCGACGTGCGGGCCGCGATGCCCTCGAGGGCCTGCACCAGCGACGCACCCGCCCGGGCGTCCGCCAGCGCCCGGCCGAGCTCGCGGCTCAACTCACCGGCCGAGATGCGGGTGACCCGCTCCAGCGCGCCAACCGGTCCCTCCCCCGCTGTGACGGCCAGCGCCAGCAGCTCGGCGATCGTCGGGAACTCCTCGAGCATCCGCTGCTCCCGCTCACTGACCTGCCGGGTCAACCAGCGGTCCCGGCCCAGGACACCGGCTGCGGTGAACAGCACGGCGGACAGCACGACGATCACCGGGTTGAGGCCTGAGCCGCCGGCCAGGCCGAGCAGCGCGACCGTCAAGGCCGCCGCGAGACCGAAGCCGCCCCACAGCACCTGCTCCGCGCGGAACTGCTCGACCGTCATCGTCCCGCCGACCTGCTCGAGTCGGCGTCGCACGCCGGTGAGACCGCCGACCCACCGTTCGACGACCTTGATGAGATCGGCCAGCACCGGGCGTACGAGCCGCTCCACGGTCGGGAACGCCGTCAGGCCCGGACTCCGGGCGAGCAGTCGCGACGGTCGCGGAGTGTCCCGGAGGTACGGCGCGAGGCGGGCGTCGAGGGTCGTGCGCCGGGCCAGCGGACTGCAGGTGATGGCGATCAGCAGGCCGGTGCCGGCGGTGACGCCCAGCACGGTGCCGGTGAGTGCGCCGGTCATGTCCGTCTCACCGCAGCACCCGGCGTTCGCTGGGCAGCCGGGCGATCCGGATCATGAGCCGGTAGGCCAGGACGCTGATCGCGCCGCCGATGAGCAGGACGAGCGCGCCGGCCGGCTGGTTGTAGGCAGCGACGGCACTGGGCTGTGTGGACAGCAGGAGCAGCAGGATCCAGGGTGCCGACAGCGCGAGCCGGGCGGCGTTGACCGTCCAGCCCTGCCGGGTCTCCAGCTCCGAGCGGGTCCGGGCATCCTCCCGCAGGAAGGCCGACAGCGTACGAAGCAACCGGCCGAGATCGGTCCCGCCGACCTCGCGGGCCATCCGCAGCGCCTCGACCACGCGGTCCCCGACCGGGTCGGACAGGTTGGCCTTGAGCCGGTCCAGGCTCTCACCGAACCGGCCGGTCGCGCGGTAGTCCTCGCCGAAGTGCCGAAACGCGGAGCGGAGCTGGTCCGGACCCCGCACCCCGAGCTGGGTGAGCGCCTCCGGCAGTGAGAGCCCGGCGCGCACCCCGCTCGCCAGGTTGTCGACCGCTTCCGGCCACACCTCGCGCAGCTCGATGCTGCGCTGCGACCGGCGGTGGCGAACCAGCTGCAGCGGGAGCAGGGAGGCGAAGCCGCCAAAAGCCACGGCGATGACCAGCACCCGACTGGTGCCCAGCACCAGGACGAACACGACCAACGCCAGGACCACCGAGGCGGCAACCAGCTGAGAAGGGCTGACCCCCTCGATGCCCGCCTGGACCAGCAGCTGACGGGTCCGCGCCTGCCAGCCTTGGCCGGTCTGCCTCGGCTGCGGCGCCGTCGTACGGGCGCGGTGGACCAGGACGCAGCCGAGGCCGAAGAGCAGCCCGAGCAAGGCACCCATCAGCCGGCCTGGACAAGCAGTTGCGGCAGGTCGATGCCGACCCACTCGAAGCGCTCCGGATGAGGTGGGTAACCATCGGCCCGGACCAGCCGGCCGGCCCGGCTGGTGAACAGATCGGCCGTCTCGACAACGTCCCCCTCCACCCGGCCGGGCACTGCGACGATCTCACGGACCCGGCGGTGGCCGCTGCCGTCCTTCGCGAGGTGGACCACGATGTCGACGCAGCTCGCGACGGTCGGGACAACGAAGGCATGGCCGACGTTCTCGCCGGCCAGCAGCGGCAGCGTGCACATTTTGACGATGGCTTCACGGGCGGAGTTGGCATGGATCGAGCACATCCCCGGCAACCCGGAGTTGAGAGCGGTCAGCAGGTCGAGGCACTCCTCCTGCCGCACCTCGCCGACCAGGATCCGGTCGGGACGCATCCGCAGCGCCTCCTTGACCAGCCGGCGCAGCGGGATCTCACCCGTACCTTCCAGGTTGGGCTGCCTGGTCTGCATCGACACCACGTCTGGCAGTGCGATCTTGAGCTCAAAGACCTCTTCGCAGGTGATGACGCGCTCCCGCGCCGGCACAGCGCCCGCCAGGCAATTGAGCAGCGTCGTCTTACCAGCCTGCGTCCCTCCGGCAACGATGAGGTTGAGCCCGGCGATGACTGCGGCTTCCAGGAAGCGGGCGGCCTGCAGGGTCAGGGTGCCGAGCGCTACCAGTTCGTCGAGGCTGTTGGCCGATAGCACGAACTTTCGGACGTTGACGCTCCAGTGACGTCGAGTGATGTCCGGAATGACAACATGCAGCCGGGAGCCGTCGGGCAGCATCGCGTCGACGAAGGGAGTTGACAGGTCAACTCGCCGCCCCGTGCTCTTCAGCATCTTCTCCACCAGGTCGCGGACCTGGCCCTCATCGAGGATGGTGGTAGTCAGCTCGGAGCGGCCGTGGCGGGCGACGAAGACCCGGCCCGGCTCGTTGATCCAGCCCAACCGATCTAGTCGCCTGGACGGGTCGCTGGAGTCCATGAAGCGACCGCTGAGGCACCTGCCGCCAAGGCTAGGACGGAGCGGTCCGACTCGCGAACAACCGGCAGGATTCGGCGCACCGCCTCATTCTTCGCGACGATCTCGCACGGTCTCGAGGGTTACGAGCACCAAGATGGGGCCAGCCGGAGGGACCGCGAGGACCCTCCGGCGGGCGACCTCCTACTGGCAGCCGGGAAACTTGAAGCTGGCGATCCGGGTGCTCCAGTTGAAGGTGCCGCTGGCCTTGAGGTACTCGGTGGTGTACCAGAAGGTGCAGTCGTCGACCGGGTCGACGCTCATCGCGCTGTAGTCCCCCCAGCGGTTGAGGTTCGCGAGCTGCGAACCCGTGCCATCCACGATCTTGTTCTCGGCCTGCATGGTGTTGGGGGGGTCGGTGGGCACCCGCCCCGTGTAGCGGATCGACGGGTACACCGTCGAACTCGACGCGCTGTACCCCATCGCCATGTCCCCGACCTTGTCCATCGCGACCGACCCCATCCACCGGGAGACGCCGTCGGCGGGCGCGTACGTCCCCTGCTGGAACACGGCGGGTGTCCCGTTCGGGCTGCGGATCTCGTACCAGCGGA